>FWPV01000385.1_pt1 | contig 143059 bp, 127 predicted proteins | sample 2228371 | NCBI WGS metagenome assembly FWPV01 (sample SAMEA103939776, study PRJEB20133) | metagenome | reverse complement strand
GTGCGAAGAGAGGGACTCGAACCCTCACATCCGTGGGACACTAACACCTGAAGCTAGCGCGTCTACCAATTCCGCCACCTTCGCATCACTGCGGAGGGGGATTCTATAGAGTTTTGGGGGAGCGTCAACAGCCAAAGGGGACTTTTTTCGCTGTTGACGCCCAAAGTGGCGCCAAGGGTACAAAACTTCAGCAATCAGCTGACGTTTGGCGTTCAGTAACGGCCCAATGCGCTCTGATACATCCGTTCATACTGGGTGACTGAGTCAGGCCAGTTGAAGCGGGTGCTCATGGCATTGCGCTGCACCTTGGCAAAACGCTCTTTGTCCTGCAGGAAATAGAGCAGGCTGCGGCGCATGGTATCGAGCAGGATGGCGGCAGTCGGATCGTTAAAACAGAAGCCGGTGGCATGCTCGGGATCGGCATCCCAATCCACCACGGTATCTTTCAGACCACCCACGGCCCGCACCAGTGGCAGGGTGCCATAGGCGAGACTGTACATCTGGTTGAGGCCGCAAGGCTCGAACAGAGAGGGCATCAGGAAGAAGTCAGCACCGGCTTCGACCAGATGAGCCAGCCGATCGTCATAGGTGTTGATGAAGGCGAGCTTGCCCGGATAATCCCGGGCCATGGTTTGCAGTTGCGTGGCGAGCGCAGGATCGCCAGAGCCGACGATCACCACTTGTACCTGATGGTGGAGGAATTTCTCCAGCGCAGGGAGCAGCAGGGGAACGCCCTTCTGCTCGGTCAGGCGGCAAACCATGCCGTAGATGGGCAAGTCCGCCACGGCCAGCCCCGCCTCCTGTTGCAGGCTCTCTTTGCAGATCTGTTTGCCAGCCATGTTGTCGATGCTGTAGGTCGCAGGCAGGAATTCGTCGAACTCCGGATCCCAGTCCTTGTAATCGCAGCCGTTGAGGATGCCACAGAGATCCGCGGCCCGTTGCTGGAAGATATGCGCCATGCCGTGGGCGCCGAGGTGAGTCAGCAGCTCCTGGGCATAGTTGGGGCTGACCGCATTGATCTTGTCGGCGTAGAGCACCCCGCATTTGAGCAGATTGACGTGGCCGTAGTCGTAGTTGATGCGGCGTTCGTAGTCGGCGATCTCGGGCATGGCCCAGAACTGCTCGCGGCCAAACACCCCCTGAAACGCCGCGTTGTGAATGCTGATCACGCTGCGGGTTTGCTGGAAGAAGGGGTTGTGGGCGTGACGGGTTTTCAGCAGCAGTGGCAGCAGGCCGGTGTGCCAGTCATTGCAGTGGGCGATATCCGGGGCAAAGCCGAGCTGCTCGCAGGCATGGAGGGCCGCGGCCGAGAAGAAGGCAAAGCGCTCGCCATTATCCGGATAGGCCTGATTGTTCTCGGCGTAGAGCTGGGGACGATCGAAATATTGCGGGCAGTCGAGCAGATAGACGCAGACGCCATCCAGCTCCATCTGGTAGATGCGATAACCGATATCAGGCAGCCCGGGGTGGGTTGGCAACCAGCGTGACGCCACCAGTCTGGCCTCATCCCGTCGCTTTATCGTCTTGTAGAAGGGGAGCATGATCCTGACATCATGCCCCTTCTGGGCCAGGTACATCGGCAGGGCTCTGGCGACATCGGCCAGGCCCCCGGTCTTGACCAGCCCCTCAACCTCCGAGGCAACAAACAGGATTTTCAGTGGGTTAATAGCCAACTCTTGCTCCCTTAGGTACCACCACGATACCGCCTTCGGATACGGTAAATCGCTCTCTATCGTGGTCGAGATTTTCACCGATAACGGTGCCGGGCGCAATTTCAACGTTTTTATCTATGATCGCGCGCCGGATGGAGCACCCCTCACCAATCTTGATATCCCCCAGTAACACCGACTCACTGATGTGGCTGCAGGGGCCAATATTGCAGCGGAAACCGAGGATGGAGCGCTGGATCTGGCTGCCCTGAATGAAGCAACCGGCGGAGATCAGCGAGTTGGCGATCTTCACCTTGCACTCGTCGCTGTCGATGAAGGTGGCCGGTGGCAGCGCCGGATAGTGGGTGTGCAGGGGCCACTTGCGGTTATAGAGGGAGAAGGGGGGATTGTCGGCCACCAGGTCCATGTGCGCTTGCCAATAAGAGTCGAGGGTGCCCACATCCCGCCAGTAGACGTGCGGTTTCTCGCCGGGGATGACGTTGGTGCTGTAGTCGTAGACATAGACGGGGGCACGCGGGTAGAGGCTCGGGATCACATCCTTGCCAAAATCGTGGCTGGAGCTCTCCTCGGCGGCATCCCGCTTCAGTTCGCGGCAGAGAGCATCGGTCTCGAAGATGTAGTTGCCCATGGAGACCAGCGCCTGGGTCGGATCGCCGGGAATGTGCTTGGGCTGCTTCGGCTTTTCCTGAAAGCCGATCATCCGCCCTTCGGTATCCACCTCGATCACCCCGAAGGCACTCGCCTCTTCGATGGGCATGCGAAGTGCCGCGACCGTCATGGCGGCGTTCTTCTGCTTGTGGAAGGTGACCATCTGGCTCACATCCATCTTGTAGATGTGGTCGGAGCCGAAGATGCAGACGTGATCCGGTTCGGCTCGCTCGATAAAACCGAGGTTCTGGTAGATAGCATCGGCGGTGCCGTCATACCAGCGTTTGCCCATCCGCATCTGGGCCGGGATAGGGTCGATAAAGCGGTCGGTGATGCCGACGATATTCCACCCCTTCTTCATGTGCAGGTAGAGGGACTGGGATTTGAATTGGGTCAGTACATAGATGCGCAGAAAGTCGGCGTTGACGAAGTTGTTGAGGACAAAGTCGATCAGCCGGTAGCTGCCACCGAAGGGGACGGAAGGCTTGCTGCGGGTGGTGGTCAGAGGCTGCAGGCGAGTACCTTCGCCACCAGCCAGGATCATGGTCAAAATGCCTGCCATCGTATTTCTCTCCCTGAATTAACAACATGAAAAGGTTTTCAATGTTCGGTATAAAAACACCCCTAAAGGGGTGGTTTTTATCGTGTGCTTAATACCTTATCAGATGCCGGATGGCGCTCTCTAGCTGTTTTATTGTGCTGCTTACACTTATTTACATTTTGCTCAGATAGACCTTGAATTTGGCATCACTGCTGATCACTTCAGTCCGTTTGAAGTGTGTCTCCAGTATAGGCTGGTAGCGCAAGAAGGCGTTGGCAACAATGGTCAGCGAACCATTTGGCAGCAAAAATTCCGGCGCCTTGGCCAGGAACTGCTCGGTTGCCGCATAGAAGGTTTTGAGACCCGCATGGAATGGCGGGTTGGAGACGATGTGTTGGAAACGGGTGGAGAGATCCGAATAGACATCGGAAGCGGTGACTTTGCCCTTCAGACCGTTGATCGCCAGGGTGCGGCGGCTCGATTCGAGTGCCAGCGCGCTGATATCGACCATGTTGACCTGTAGATCCGGATTGCGCTTGGCCAGCACAGACCCAATCACTCCGGCGCCACAACCGAAATCGAGCAGCTCGCCCTTCATCGGAGGCACGGCGGCCAGCAGCATCTGGGTGCCGAGGTCCAGCTCGGCGGCGCTGAAGACGCCGGGCAGTGCAAGCACGGTCAGCTCGGTATCACCCGCCTTGCACTGGTAGCGGCCAAACCAGCTATCCAGATCGAACGGGGCGACCGGTTTGCTCAGCTCACCGTGATAGAGGGAGCAGCGGCGGGCGGAATCGCGCTTGATCGGCTTTTCACCATAGGGGGCCAGCAGCTTGTCGGCGCCATTGATGCCGCCGCGGTTTTCACCGGCGAGGAACAGGTCGGCACCCGCTTCCAGCAAGGGGGTCATCATGGCCAGCAGATATTGTGCCTCGGCCTTGGCCTTGGGCATCAGCAGCAACAGGGCATCGAAGCGGGGGGCGCCACCGAGCTGGTGGTCGAACAGGATAGCCTCGCCGAGGGCGGCCTGCTGGCTGCGGTAGTAGCAGTAATCGGTGGTAAAGACGGTCAGGGTCTGGGCCAGGCTCGCCAGCTGGCGGGGGTAGTCATCCTCCAGTGCGCCGCAGACAAGTAGCCGCTTGCCGACAAAGAGGGCTTGGTTTCGTTCCAGCATCTGGCTGACGGCACTGATTGGGCTGCTCATCGGGTCTCTCCACGCAATTTTGGGCGGCCATTATACATAGCCCCTTTCGCCTTGACATTTATGCCGTGTTCCCGAAATATGCCCAGACACCATTTTTTGACCAGAGATGACGAAATGCGGTTCAACGGGTTGAAACGAAAGCACAAAAAAAGCCTGAAATTCGGGCCTGCCGACGTTCGCGCGTAACCTCTCATCCCTGAGAAGCTTCAAACCCCGGTTGCGCACATCGTACCGGGGTTTTTTATTGCCATATGCGCGTCATTTAGGAGAAGGAGATCCCATGTTTCAAGGTTCAATCGTTGCGTTGATCACCCCGTTTCGACAGGGAAAGCTGGATGAAGAGGCGCTGCTGCGTCTGGTGGAGTGGCATATCGAGCAGGGTACTCACGGCATTGTGCCGGTCGGTACCACGGGTGAGAGCCCGACCCTGACCCACGACGAGCACTGCCGGGTGGTGGAGCTGGTGGTCAAACAGGTCGCTGGCCGTATTCCGGTGATTGCCGGAGCGGGCTCCAACAATCCGGTCGAGGCGATCGAATATACCCAGTATGCCGAGCGGGTCGGTGCAGATGCCACCCTGCATGTGGCCGGTTACTACAACCGCCCCAATCAGGAGGGGCTCTACCACCACTTCAAGGCAGTGCACGACGCAACCAGCAAACCCATCATCGTCTACAACATTCCGCCGCGCGCCATCGTTGACGTGCAGCCCGCCACTCTGGCCCGTCTGGCCGAGCTGCCACGGATTGCCGGGGTGAAAGACGCGACTGGCGATCTGGCGCGCCCCTGGATCGAGCGTCAGCTGATCAAAAAGCCCTTTGCCTGGCTCTCCGGTGAGGATGCCACCGCTGTTGCCTACAACATCGGCGGTGGTCAGGGTTGTATCTCGGTGACCGCTAACGTGGCGCCCAAGCTGGTAGCCGAGGTGCAGAACCTCACGCTGGCGGGCAAGTGGCAAGAAGCGCGTAAGCTGCAAGACCGGCTGATTCCGCTCCATCAGGCGATGTTTGCCGAGCCGAGCCCGGCTGGTGCCAAATATGCCGCTTCTCTGCTCGGATTCTGCAGCGAGGAGTGCCGCCTGCCGGTGATGCCGCTGTCGGAAGCGACCCGCGAGCGCATTCGCAGCGCCATGCAGCAGCTCAACCTGCTGTAATGCAAAACGGGTGAGCCAAGGCTCACCCGTTTTGTTTTTGGCTTTTGTTTCTGGCCTTTATTTACGACATCGCCCCACTCAGGCTGCGTGATGCAGCCAGGCGGCGATGGCCAGCTGCAACTCGACATACGCCGGATAGAGGAAGAGATCGGCCAGTTCGGCAGGCCACTCGTTTTGCTCGTCCGATTGGGCTTGCAGATGGGCGTGCAGGCTGGTCAGAGCTGGCAGCCAAGGTGCGGGTTGTGGCAGCGCGGCCGCACTGCGGGCGACCAGATCGATCCCCTGGCACAGGGCTGCGAGTGCCTGCTGTTGAATGCCTTTATCCTGAGGATGCTCCAGCCTGAGCTGCTCGTGATGCTGCCAGTGGCGCAGCCCCTCGCTTACCCCCGTTATGCCATCCATACCTTCATGTTCGACCAGCGCCTGCAGGGCCAGCGGTTTGCCAAGACCAGCCAGTCGATAGCCGCGCTGGGCCTTGGATTGGGCGCCAAGGCGCAGCCCGCCGCTCCTGGCGAGGCGTTGGGCCAGTGCAAACAGCGCCACGGTGGCACCGGATTTGAGCTCCAGTTCCAGCTCGTTGATGGTGGTGCTGCCCTGACTGCCGACTATCTCTCCCTGATCCCAGGCCAGCTCAATCTCGGCCCCCTCGAAGGCGATCAGCCAGTGGCGGCGCAGGAAGTCGGTGCGAAACTGGGCGACCAGCTGCTGCTGAATGTGGTCGCGCTCGGTCAGGGTCGGCCAAATCTCATCGGGAAAGGCCGAGAGGGTCGGCAGATCGCCGCTCACGGGAGCGTTGTACTCGGGTCTGGCATGCAGGCCGCCCACCACCTGGCCACGGCATTTGATGGTCTGCTCGGCGAAGGCATCGCAGCGGCGAATGCGCAGCCCCATGTCCAGACGACGCAGGGCAAGGGTCGGCGTGTCGAAATAGACGTTGCCGAGCTGCTGTTGTGATGATTCTTTAATCTCAAGAGAATTCAGCAGGTTGGATAACTCGGCTTGAATGTCGCGGGCGACAAAAAACTTTATCTCGATCTCAGTTTGCATAGTCATTCCGGGCTGGCAGGCAACTTTGGGGGGCAGGATTCGGGTCGCGGGGATATAATGCCCGCGAGACGACTAGATTAATTCGCGGTTTAATTGAGGGCGCAGTTCGGTTACCATGCGCGCCTCATAAAATCGTATCGAGTGTTTTTTCACCGACACAGGTTTGGCCATGCCAGTAAATACTATTTTGGGGCTTTTTGCCAAGTCCCCCATCAAGCCGCTGCAGAAGCATATCGTCAAGGTTCACCAGTGCTCCCAGCAGTTGGTTCCCTTCTTTGACGCCGTTGCCGAAGACCGTTGGGAAGATGCCGAGAAGATCCGGCAGCAGATCGCCCAACTGGAAAAAGAGGCAGATACCCTCAAGCGTGAAATCCGTCTGAAACTGCCTCGCGGCCTGTTCCTGCCGGTTGCACGTACCGACCTGCTGGAGCTGTTGACCCAGCAAGACAAGATTGCCAACCGTGCCAAGGATATCTCCGGCCGCATGCTTGGCCGTCGCATGGAGTTCCCCGCCGAAATGCGGACGGATTTCATGGCTTACCTCAAACGTTGTATTGATGCGACCGCTCAGGCCGAGAAAGCGATCGGGGAGCTCGACGAGCTGCTCGAGACCGGCTTCAAAGGACGGGAAGTGGAAATGGTTGCCGAGATGATCCACCAGCTGGATCTGATCGAGGACGATACAGACACCATGCAGATCGGACTACGCCAACAGCTGCAAGCGGTTGAGCACAATTACAATCCGATCGATGTGATGTTCCTTTACAAGATCCTCGAATGGGTAGGTGACCTGGCAGATCAGGCCGAGCGCGTAGGCGCCCGTCTGGAACTGATGCTGGCTCGTTCGTAATCGACTGACTGGGTAAACACTACTAATGGACATTATCGCGAATTACGGCACCACTCTGGTGCTCGTGGCGGCCTTGTTCGGCTTTTTGATGGCTTGGGGCATTGGCGCGAATGACGTGGCCAACGCCATGGGGACATCGGTCGGCACCAAATCCCTGACCATCCGTCAGGCGATCATCATTGCCATGATCTTCGAATTTGCCGGTGCCTATCTGGCCGGTGGCGAAGTGACGGCCACCATCCGTAACGGCATCATCGACAGCAATGCGTTTGTCGATAGCCCGGACCTGCTGGTGCTCGGCATGATCGCCTCCCTGCTGGCGGCAGGCGCCTGGTTGATCCTCGCCTCCTACTTCGGCTGGCCTGTTTCCACCACTCACTCCATCATCGGCGCCATCGTCGGTTTCGCTGTGGTGAGCATTGGCCCGGAAGCGGTGCAGTGGAGCAAGTTTGGCGGCATCGTCGGCTCCTGGGTCATCACCCCGGCCATCTCCGGTGTCATCGCCTACTTCATGTTCATCAGCGTGCAGAAGCTTATCTTCAACACCGATGATCCCCTGAACAACGCCAAGCGCTACGTCCCCTTCTACATGTTCCTGACCTCGCTGGTGATCTGTCTGGTGACCATCAAGAAGGGGCTGACCCACGTCGGTCTGCACCTGAGCGATGGTGAGGGCATTCTGCTCTCCATCGCCATCTCCATCGCAGTGGCGTTTGCCGGCTGGATCTACATTCGCGGCCAGAAGTACAACCCGCAGGATGACAGCAAGATGCACTTCGCCAACGTGGAGAAGGTGTTCGGCATCCTGATGGTGATCACCGCCTGTGCCATGGCCTTTGCCCACGGCTCCAACGACGTGGCCAACGCCATTGGCCCGCTCTCTGCGGTGGCCTCTATCGTGGCTTCCGGTGGCGAGATTTCCAGTCAGGCAGCCATTGCCTGGTGGATCCTGCCGCTGGGCGGTATCGGTATCGTGATCGGTCTGGCGACCATGGGCGAGAAGGTGATGGCGACGGTCGGTACCGGCATCACTCACCTGACCCCGAGCCGTGGTTTTGCTGCCCAGCTGGCGACTGCCGCGACCGTGGTGATTGCCTCCGGTACCGGTCTGCCCATCTCCACCACCCAGACCTTGGTCGGTGCTGTGATGGGTGTCGGTCTGGCGCGCGGCATTGCGGCGCTGAATCTGGGGGTACTGCGCAACATCGTGGTCTCCTGGATCATCACCCTGCCTGCCGGTGCCATCCTGGCTATCGCCATTTTCTACGTGCTGCAGGCCTGCTTCTCCTAATCGAAGCGGCATTCAGCAAAAAGCCCGAGTCATCGACTCGGGCTTTTTTTATTGTGCGCGGGAGCTGAGGTGCTGCTCCCTTTGCATATCAGCCTTAGAGGCTGGCGCAGATCTGCCACAGATCGTACTGGATAGCGGCGGCGGTCACTTCCCGACCCGCTCCCGGCCCCTGGATCACCAGCGGGTTGGTGCGGTAGCTGTCGCTCTCGATGGCGAAGATGTTGTCGCACGGCAAGAGGTTGGCAAACGGGTGGTGCGGCTCCAGCGCCTCCAGTCCGACCCGCGCCTTGCCGTCATGCTCGAAGCGGGCGACGTAGCGCAGTACCTTGCCGAGGCGCTTGGCCCCTTCGAAGGCGGTCTGGATCGGGCCATCCAGCTCTTTCAGTCTGTCCATAAACTGATCGGTGGTCACCTTGCGCAGCGTAACGGGCACCAGATTCTCCAGCTCGATATCGGCGGAGTCGAGCTCAAAGCCTGCCTCCCGCGCCAGAATAAGCAGCTTGCGCCGCACATCCTGACCGGAGAGATCCTCGCGGGGGTCCGGTTCGGTCAGGCCGTGCTGCCACGCCTCGTCCACCAGTTCGGAGAAGGGGCGGGTGCCGTCATACTGCTGGAACAGCCAGGAGAGGGTGCCGGAGAAGATGCCGGAGACCCCCTGAATGCGGTCGCCGCTCTGACGCAGCATCTGGATGCTGGACTGGATTGGCAGCCCTGCGCCCACGGTGGCGTTGTAGCGCCACTGCACCTGATGGTCACGGCAGGTCTGTTTGATGCGCTGGTAGAACTCGCTGTCGGCAGCGCCGGCAAACTTGTTGGCGGCGATGATATGAATGCCGAGCTGGGCAAAATCCGGATAGTAGCGGCTCACCGTTTCGCTGGCGGTCATGTCCAGCGCAACCAGCGCATCGAAGCCGTGCTGTTCAAGCTGGGAGAGCAACTCCGGCCAGATCAGCGGTTTGGGATTGAAGTTGTCCTGTACCTTGAGGGGGTTGAGTCCCTCTTCATCCAGCAGGCCCCCTTCCGAGCTGAACACCCCGTAGAGGGTGAGCGCTAGATTGAGCTCATGTTCCAGCCGTGCCTTTTCGCGGGCATAGAGGCTCAGCCAGTGGCCGCCGATATTGCCCTTGCCGAACACCACCAGTCCGACCCGGGTCGGGCGGCTGAACAGGGCGCTGTGGAGGGCGATGAGCAGCGGCTCCAGCACTACCTGACGCAGCACGGCCACCAGACTCAGGCCATCTCGGGCTACCTGGACGAACTCCAGCGGTTGATCTGCCAGCAGCTGATAGAAGCGGTGACACTGCTCCGCGTTGTCGGTGACACCGGCGCCGACCAGCGCCACCAGACTGAACCCCTCTTTCTGGATGAGGCCGGTGAAGCTCCCTTGCAGCTGGAAGTCGCGCAGCAGCTCGAAGGCGCCCTGTGCTACCTCAAGGGTGTAGGCGAGACGCAGGATCCGGCGATCCGGCTGGCGCTGCAGGGTGAGCGGGTTGAGGCGGTGGCGGGCCAGATGGGCCTCGATGGTGGCCACAGTCTGCTCGTAGTTGGTTTGCGGCAGTACCTTCAGCTCGATGAGGGCGATCTGATCCACCGAGGAGACGATGCGGGCGCCGCCGGAGCGGGGGGCGCGGCGCAGGATATGGGTGCAGCCCTCGTCCGGGTTGTAGCTGCAGCGTAGGGTGAGGCGCTGGCGGCTGTCGGCCACAGGTTGCAGAGTGCGCGAATGCAATACCGAAGAACCAAGACGGGCCAGCTCGTTGGCTTCGGCGAGGCTCAGGCGCTCCAGCAGGCGCGCTTCCTTCACCCGACGCGGGTCGGCGCTGTAGACCCCGGCCACGTCGCTCCAGATGGTGGTGGATTCGCCGTCCGCCAGCAACGCCAACAGGCTGGCGCTGTAGTCGGAGCCGTTGCGACCGAGCAGCAGGGAGCGCCCCTCCATGTCGGCGGCAATAAAGCCGGTCACCACGATGCGACCGGCATGCTCCGCCAGTCGCGCCTTGAGCAGTTCGCTGGAGAGCGCGGTATCCACCTTGACCAGTGCGCCATCCTCGGCGCGCAGGAAACTGCGGGCATCGAGCCAGATAGCCTTTTCGCCACGGCTGGTGAGCAGCGCCGCCAGCAGGCGCGCCGACCACACTTCGCCAAAAGCGAGCAGGCCGTTGCGGGCGAAGCGGTCAAACTGCCCCTCCAGCGTCTTGGCGATCAGTTGCATGTCGTCGGCCAGCTGTTTGCTCAGGTCGAGCTGCAGTTCACCCTCCAGCAGGCCATCGATCAGGCTCTGCTGATAGGCCTGCAGGGCCGAGATGGCTTCACCGGCGGCTTCGTCCCCCGCTTCGGCCAGCTCCACCAGCTGGATCAGCCGGTTGGTGGTCTTGCCGGCGGCGGAGACCACGATCAGTTCATCCCCGCCCACCTGTTGTTCAACGATACTGGCGACCCGGCGATAACAGACCGGATCCGCCAGACTGCTGCCACCAAATTTGTGGACGTGACGTCGCTTCAATCCTGCTTCTGTGGCCACCGCGATCTCTCCTTGTTGCTGCTGTTCCATTACTTCGCTACCTGTTCTGCCTGCTGCGCCTGTTCAAAAGCCTGAGCCAGATCGGCCACCAGGTCTTCACCGTGTTCAATACCGACCGACAACCGCAGCAGTTGGGCGCTGATGCCTGCTGCCTGCTGCGCCGCCGGGGTCATGGCCCTGTGGGTCATGCTGGCCGGATGGGCCACCAGACTCTCCACCCCGCCGAGGGACTCGGCCACCGAGAAGAGGGTGAGGGCCGCGAGGAAGGCGCGAATGCCCGCCTCGCTGCAATCGAGTTCAAAACTTAGCATGGCGCCGAAGCCGGACTGTTGACGGCGCGCAATATCATGGCCCGGATGGCTCGGCAGGCTGGGGTGATAGATGCGTTTCACCAGCGGCTGCTGCTTCAGGAAGGCGAGGATGCGATCGGTGTTCTCCTGATGGGTGCGTAATCTGGGGGCCAGAGTGCGCAGGCCGCGCAGGGTGAGGTAGGAGTCGAACGCCCCGGAGGTGAGCCCCAGACAGTTGGCCCACCACACCAGCGACTCGGCCAGTGCTGCCTCCTTGGCAATCGCCACTCCGCCCACCACGTCGGAGTGACCGTTGATGTACTTGGTGGTGGAGTGCACCACCACGTCGGCACCAAGGGCCAGCGGCTGTTGCAGCAGGGGGGAGAGGAAGGTGTTGTCCACCACCACCTGCGCACCCACCTCGTGGGCGGCGCTGGCGATGGCGTTGATATCCACCACCCGCAGCAGCGGGTTGGAGGGGGTCTCCACCCATACCAGCGCAGGCTTTTGCGCCAGCGCGGCGGCCAGAGCGGCCTCGTCACCCTGATCGACAAACTGCACCCGGTAGTGGCCCTTGGCCGCCAGATACTCGAACAGACGCCAGGTGCCGCCGTAGCAGTCGTGGGGGGCGAGCAGCAGATCCCCCGCCTTGAGCAGTGCTGTGGTGACCAGATGGACGGCGCCCATGCCGGTGCCGGTGACCACGGCGCCAGCGCCCCCTTCCAGCGCCGCCAGCGCGTCCGCCAGATTGGTGCGGGTCGGATTGCCGGAGCGGGCATAATCGTATTGACGGGGCTCGCCAAAGTCGGCAAAGGTGTAGTTGCTGGAGAGGTAGATGGGGGGCACCACGGCACCGTGTTGCTGGTCTGTCTCAATCCCGGTGCGAACCGCCAGGGTGGCCTTGTGGGTCATATCACTCTCCTTGATGTCTCTTCACACGCCGGCATCTTGCTGCCACGCGCCATCCCGCCATTGCGGGCTCATGGTCAACCACACTACGCCAGCTTAAAAAAGCCGTCAACACTTCCAGACGTCTAAATGGCTTTGCTGTTGGATTGCCATTAATTTCCTTAAGGGTTAAAATCCGCGCTCACGGCTAAATGAGAACAGGTGAGTCATGGGAACAGAGTGGAACGGCGACTACGTCAGCCCCTACGCGGAACACGGTAAGAAGAGCGAACAGGTCAAGAAGATTACCGTCTCGATCCCGCTCAAGGTGTTGAAAGTGTTGACCGATGAGCGCACCCGCCGTCAGGTGAACAACCTGCGTCACGCGACCAACAGCGAGCTGCTCTGTGAAGCCTTCCTGCACGCTTTCACCGGCCAGCCGCTCCCTTGCGACGAAGACTTGCGCAAGGATCAACCGGACAGTGTCCCGGCCGAAGCGCGCGCCATCATGGAAGCGTTGGGCAAAGAGATCGAAGATTTCGACAAGGAATAACCCCCAATGACGCGGCCCTGGCCGCGTCATTGCTATCTGCCATGTTCCGCTTCAGCCTGCGCCACTATCATCACCACGTCTGCAGCCATAGCCACGACTTTGCCCAACTGGTGATCCCCCTCGATGGCCCCCTCGAGATCGAGGTGCAGGGCCATGGGCGCCGGCTTGCCCCCGGTTCTGCCTGCGTCATCGCCCCCGGCGAGCGACACGACTACGCCGCCGATCCTGCGCTTTCGTTTCTGGTGCAGGAGAGCGACTGGCTGCCCGGAGATCTGGCAGCTCACCCCTTTATCGAGCTGGATGAGCCCCAGCGCCACTACCTCGCGTTTCTGCACCGCATGGTGGCCGAGGGGCGGCAGGTGGCGGGCATGGAGCAGGTGTGGCTCTCCCTGCTGGCGGAAGGGCAGGCGATGCAGAGCGCTGTCATTCCACGCCTTGCCGCCCGCATCCTCAAGGTGCAACGCCATATCGAGGCCAACCTCGCCGCCCCGCTGACCAATCAGCAACTCGCCGCTATCGCCTGCCTTGGCCAGAGCCAGTTCAAGCTCGCTTTTCGCCAGCAGCTGGGGATGAGCGTCTCCCACTACATTCGCAGTCGGCGCATGGCACTGGCGCGAACCCTGCTTGCCGGTACGCAACTGCCCGTTGGCGAGATTGCCAGCCGCTGCGGCTACCAGAATCAGGGGGCCTTCGGCGAGCGCTTCCTGGCCGAGAACGGGCTCATTCCATCCCTCTGGCGCCAGCAAAACGGCCGCCTGCCGTAACGAAACGGCTGATCGCCGAAGACGGGATGCTCTCTTTGGGCCATGCTGCGGGTCATGCAAGGTGCACGATAAACAGGAGCCAAAATGGAGACGATTAGCTGGCAGGATTTCGAGATGGTGGAGCTCCGGGTGGGCACTCTGGTGCGGGTCGAGCCGTTCCCCGAGGCGCGCAAACCGGCCTACAAGGTGTGGGCGGATTTTGGCCCCGAGCTGGGGATACGCAAGAGCAGTGCCCAGATCACCGCCCTCTACCAGCCAGAGCAGCTGGTGGGCCGCCAGATCATCGCCGTAGTCAACTTCCCGACCAAGCAGATCGGCCCGTTTCAGTCGGAGTTTCTGCTGACCGGTTTCTACCGGCCGGATGGCGCCGTGGTGATGGCTATCCCTGAGCGGGCGGTGGAAAACGGCGCCAAGCTGGGCTGAGTTCACACCCGAACAGAGACAAGAGAGGCGACCCCGGGGTCGCCTCTCTTTTTGTTTTCTGCTGCGAGTCGTTACTTCAACAGGCTGAAGATCAGCGCCGATACCGCCAGCGAACCGGTCAGCAGGATAAAGCCGTTGGTCCAGCCGTGACGGAAACGGGCCAGCGCCTCGACCTTGTAGATGGCAATCACTGGCATGATGAACAGGATCATGGCGATGACCGGACCGGAGAGGGTCTCCATCAGTCCCAGAATGCCCGGGTTGATCACTGCGGCGCCCCAGATGGCGAAGAACATCAGGGCGATGCCCAGCTTGTCCGCCTTGGCCAGCGGCAGGCCGGTGGGCTTGGCGATCAGGCTTTTCAGGCTTTCGCGGGCACCGAGGAAGTGGCCGAGGAAGGAGGAGCTGATGGCGATAAAGGCAATGAGCGGCCCCAGAGTCACGATCACCGGGTTGTCGGTAATGTTGGCGAGATAGGAGAGTACAGAGACGTTCTGGGCCTTGGCTTCAGCCAGCTGGGCTGGCGAGAGGCTCAGCACGCAGGAGAAGACGAAGAACAGCACGAAGCCCACCAGCATTACTGTGGTGTTGCGCAGGATCAGGCCGCTCTTGGCTTCTGCCTGCTCGCCATATTCACGGCGCTGCACGTTGGCAAAACCGGAGATGGCAGCGGCGTGGCTGAAGGCGAACACGGTGACCGGCAGCGCCAGCCAGACGGTGTTGAGGAAGCTGACCCCTTCAAACGCCGTCACTTCCGGCCATTGCCACTGAGGGATCAGGTAGCAGGAGAGCGCCGCCAGAATGGCCGCCAGCGGATAGACCATAAAGGCGAAGGCGCGCAGCATCGCTTTCTCACCCGCCAGCATCACGGCGATCATGGCAAATACCAGCACGCCGGAGAGCATCACCCGATCCGGGGTTGCCATGCCGAGCTGGTTGACCATAAAGCTCTCCACCGTGTTGGTCAGCCCGACCCCGTAGATGAGCAGGATCGGGAAGATGGAGAGGAAATAGAGCGCAGAGATGAGGCGACCGGCCATTTTGCCGAAGTGCTCCTCTGCCACTTCGGTGAAGTCGGCGTGGGGGCGTGAAGAAGAGAGCACGAAGCGCGCCAGCCCGCGGTGGGCGAGGAAGGTCATGGGGCCTGCCAGTACTGCGACGATGACGAGGGGCCAGATGCCGCCCAGACCCAGATTGATGGGCAGGAACAGGATACCCGCGCCAACGGCGGTGCCAAACAGGCTGATAACCCAGTGGGTGTCGTGACGGCGCCAGCGGGTGGTGCTGGCTGTGGTGGAGCAGGAACCGGATAGCTCCTTGGTAGCCTCTACAGATAAACTCATTACTAATTCACTTTTTGTTAGTGTTTTAATCTGAGTTTATTATGGTTTTTCGGGATTTAATTCTCAAAAAACGAGACTGAAACATATCACTGCCATTGCGGGGTTTAGCCAGCGAGATTGGGAATTGAATCTGGGTCACAGAATGCAACAAAACTGACATTGGTGTTTTTTGTGAAATATAAAACCAAAATTTGATCTACTGTCATTTTTTTATTTTGGCTAATCAGGTGTTTTCAGAATTACGTGAAAAAATCGTACCATTTCTCGCCGACCGATTGTGATGTTTCACTATCATTTTGCCGCTTTGCCAGCGTATCACGCTGTTCAAGAGCGCCTTGACCAGCGGATCACACCGGCCATCACCCCGGACAACGACTCTGAAAAAGCAGGCGGCCATCGGGCCGCCTGCTTGTCTGGTGTGATGATATCGCTATCCGTCTAGTGGGCCAGAATGTTGCCCCAGGCGAGATCCGGATCCCCCATCACGATAAAGTCAGGGTTCTCCAGCGACTCGGTTTCGTTGTAACTGAGTGGCTGCAACGCCAGGCTGAGGATACGGCCACCGGCTGCCTCGACGATGCACTGGGCGGCGGCGGTGTCCCACTCGCCGGTGGGGCCGAGCCTTACGTAGCAATCGGCTGCCCCTTCCGCCACCAGACAGGATTTGAGGGAGCTGGAACCAAGCGGGATCAGCTCGTAGTTGATGGCCGGGTTGAGGCGGCGGGTGAGGTTCTCCAGCTTCTGGCGGCGGCTGATAGCCACCACCAGCGAGTCAGGCTGGTCATGCTCGTGATGCATAGCGCTGATGGGCAACACTTCGCCATTCACCTCCTTGAAGGCGCCGTAGCCGCGCACCGCCCAGTAGAGCACGTTGGACTCGGGAGCATAGATGACCCCGAGCACCGGCACATTGTCCCGCACCAGGGCGATCAGGGTGGCGAAGTCGCCGCTGCCCGCGATAAATTCGCCAGTGCCGTCGAGGGGATCCACCAGCCAGTACTGACGCCAGTTGGATCGCTGGCTGAAGGGGATGTCGGCTGCCTCTTCGGTCAGCACCGGCACATGGGGGGTGAGCGCCGAGAGCGCCTGTTTGAGGTAGGCATCGGCAGCAAGATCGGCACTGGTGACCGGGGTCGCATCCTCCTTCAGCTGACGCTCGAACTGACCGCCGTGATAGATGTCGTGAAGGATCCTTCCGGCTTCGCGGGCAATCTCCTTTACCCCCGGCACCCAGGCCAACAACTCCTGCATCTCGTTATCCTCTGTCTGTTAACTGCCCGTCTGCGGGCTACTCTGCCTGCTCCGCCAGCCACTTCTGGGCCAAGAGCAGGGCACTGATGCTGCGCGACTCGGTGAAGTCGGGCCGCGCCAGCAATTCGTCGATCCGGTTGAGTGGCCAGGGGATCACCTCCAGCGGTTCGGGTTCGTCGCCGATCCGCTGCTCGGGGAAGAGATCCCGGGCCAGTAAAATGTCCATCCGGCTGGAGAAGTAGCCCGGCGCCAGCGACACCTGTTTGAGCAGGGTCAGGCTGTTGGCGCCAAAGCCCGCCTCTTCCATCAGCTCCCGGTTGCCCGCCTCGAAGGCATCTTCGCCCGGGTCGATCAGCCCCTTGGGAAAGCCCAGCTCGTAGGAGTGGGTGCCAGCGGCATATTCGCGCACCAGCAGCAGGGTCTGCTCATCGAACAGCGGCACCACCATGACGGCGCCACGATTGCCGCCGCGCATCCGCTCGTAGACCCGCTCTTCGCCGTTGGAGAATTTGAGGTGGAGGGACTCCACTCTGAACAGCCTACTCTCGGCCACGATATCGGCCTTGAGGATCTCCGGTTTGCTCTTGGGATGATCCAGTTGGTCGGCAGAGATGTGCTCGGGTTTGCTCTTGTGGGGGTCGCTCATCGGACGCTGGCAGCTCGTTAAAAAATCGTGCTTCAAGAGTAAACGACTCTCACACCGAACACCACGGGCCAGGGATGGCAAAGGGGGAGGAAAAATCCGCTATACTGCCGCTCCATTTCTTTCGCGACACCGAGATCAAGAGACCCGATGCCACACTCCCGCGCTACCACCTTGCCCTGGCACCAGATAGACACCGTCTTGCTAGATATGGATGGCACCCTGATCGATCTCCATTTTGACAACCACCTCTGGCAGCAGCTGGTGCCGGAGCGTTACGCCGAGCGGCTTGGTCTGCCGCTGGATGAAGCCAAAGCGCAGATCGATGTCCACTATCACGCCGTCAACGGCACCCTCAACTGGTACTGCGTGGATTACTGGAGCGAGACCCTGGGGCTCGATATTCGTGCCCTCAAGCAGGAGCTGCTGGCGAAGATCCAGTGGCGTCCCCACGCCATCCCCTTTCTGGCCGCGCTGCGCGCCGCGGGCAAACAGCTGGTGCTTTTCACCAATGCCCACCCCGCCAGTCTGTCGGTGAAGGATGCGCAGCTGGGGCTAAGCGACCATCTGGATCTGATGGTGAGTACCCACGAGCTGGGCTGGTCGAAGGAGAGCCAGCACTGCTGGCAGGCACTGGCCGAGCGGCTGGCGTTCGATCCGGCCCGTACCCTGTTTGTGGATGACAGCGAGCGGATCCTGCGGGCCGCCGCCGACTATGGCATCGGCTATCAGCTGGCGATCCAGAATCCGGACAGCTGCAAGCCGGAGCAGAGCATCACCGCTTTTCCGGCGATCCGCGACTATGCCGAGTTGCTGCCGCTGGCAATCTGAGTCTGCTGAAACGAGAGAGGGCTGCATCGTGCAGCCCTCTCTGTATCTGAAACCTGGCGGTGAAAAAATCACAGCTCCCGGAACGGGCGCCGTTTCTCTTCCTCGATGACGATCGCCTCCAGATTGGCGATCCGCTCCTGCAACTCTCTGATGATCATATCCTGCTTGCCGAGGCGGTCGGTAATGCGGGCATCCCCCATCTGGTAGCGAGCCCGCTTGCCGAGATATCCGAACAATACGCTGATAAATACGATCAGGACTATGCCTGTCCACATGGTCATGTCACGACTCCTTGTCGTCTATAGACGGCGAAAACGCTGATGGATCCGTTCTGTTTTCTCATAGCCGCCAATTGGCCGCAATGGGGCCCTTTCCGCCTTTGTGATGCAGTTGGCTATTGCTGCCAGAGGGGGCGGCCAAGCCAGAGTCCCCACAGGGTGAGGTGCAGCAGCACGATAAACCAGAAGACTAGCCGGTAGCTGCGCTTCTGGGTCTTGTGGCGCAGCCACTGGCGGGCAACCAGTGCCCCTGGCCAGCCGCCGCACAGCTCCAGCAGATGGAGCCTCGATTCGGGAATGCGCCACTCGCCCCGCACCGCCAGCCGCTTGTCCCAGGCGTAGGCGGCTACCGTGAGCAGGCTCATGGTGAGCAACACGGCCAGCGGCCACCACTGCTGCTCGCCTAGGCCGAGCCAGAGGGCGGCGCCCAGTGGCAGCAGCGCCAGCGCCATCACTGGGCCAGCTCCCAGCAGCGCTCCTCGTCCTGCTTGAGGGTGCGGATCACCTTGGCCGGATTGCCCACCGCCACTGAGTCGGCCGGGATGTCGCGGGTGACCACTGCGCCTGCGCCAATGATGGAGCGCGGCCCTATGGTGACGCCGGGGCAGATGATGGCGCCGCCGCCAATCCAGCAGTCATCGCCGATCCGCACCGGCTTGTTGTAGGCGGTCCAGTTGCGTCGTTCCAGATAGTTCATGGTGTGGGTGGCGGTGTAGATCTGCACGTTGGGGGCCAGCAGCACATGGCTGCCGATGTGCACTTCGCCCAGATCGAGAATGGTGACGTTGAAGTTGAAGAAGGTCTTCTCGCCGATATGAATGTTGCGACCAAACTCGCAGGTGAACGGCGTGCTGATCCAGCAGGAGTCGGGGCAGTGGCCGAACAGCTCGCGGCAAATCTGCTGGCGCAGAGGGCCATCGCCCGCCGATGAACCATTGAGCCGGGCCAATAGCGCCTGACCGCGGATCCGGTCGTTCGCTATCTCCTCGCTCTGGCTATCCAGTGCCCCGCCTGCCAGTACCTTGTCCCAGTCGCTCGCCATTGCTACCTCCTCATGCTGCAAGAGCAGGCAGTATACGTGACTGTCAGGGGCGCCGTCAGTCTGTCACTTGTTGCAGGTGATCCTCGTCAACCTGCGGGCCAGACGAGGGGCAGGATCAACAGGGCCGAGACGAAGTAGGGAAGCAATACCCGCAGCCCGAGACTGCGACCGCCGATGCCAAGGGCCAGCAGCCCCTTCACCAGCGAGTTGACCAGCCCGGCCAGCAGGATGCCGCGGGCCGCCACCTCCAGCGCCAGCTCTTTGTGGGAAAGCTGGGAGAGCGACAGCGTGATGGCATCCACGTCGGTGATCCCCGACACCAGCGACAGCAGATAGACCCCCGAGTTGCCTACCTTGTCTTGCAGCAGCGTTGCCATAAAGCCGATCAACGCCAGCAGCAGGCCGAACTTGATGGCGGTGGCCAGATCGAGCGGGTTGCTGGTTTCCGGCTGTACCGGGCCGTCTGTCAGCTCCTCGCGCTGGCGCCAGAACCAGAAGGCAAAGCCGTACACCGTGGTCGCCAGCAATACGAGCGGGGCAGCGAGGCGCATCGCCAGCTCGCTGTGAATCAGCAGTACCAGTACCAGCAGCCGCAGCCACATGGTGGCCCCTGCCAGCAGGATGCCGGTGGCCAGCAGCCGCTCCAGCCCCCCCTGCTCCTTGTTGAGGCGGGCGAACTGCAGGGTGAGGGCGGTGGAGGAGGCCAATCCCGCCAGTATGCTGGTGAGCACCAGTCCGGCGCGGGTACCGAGCAGCCGCACCGCGAAGTGGCCACAAAACGAGATGCCGGCGATCACCACCACCATCAGCCAGATCTTGAAGGGGTTGAAGGCATCGAGAGGGCCTATCTCCTCGTTGGGCAGTACCGGCAGCAGTACCAGCGAGATGAGCAGAAAGCGCAGGGTGGCGTGGAATTCGGTTTCGCTGAGAAACAGCATCCCCTGCTGGATCTTGCCCTTGAGCCCCATCAGCAGGGCCGCCAGCACGGCGCAGGCCACCGCCTCGCTCGGGCTCAGCAGCACCGACATCAGCCCCAGCAGATAGGTGAGCAGCATAGCTACCGAGCTGGTGAGACCGAACTCCCCTTGCCAGCGCTGGGCCAGCCAGACCGAGAGGCCGCAGCCGATCACCACCGCCAGCAGGCCGAGCAGCGGCAGCCAGGGGCCCAGGGTGGGCAGCAGCAAACCGCACACCCCGCCAAGCAGGCCGATAAGGCCGTAGGTACGCATCCCGGCGATGCGCTGGTTATCCCCCAGCTGGCGCACCTGCCAGCCCCGCTCTAGTCCAATGATAAGGCCGATGGCCAGCGAGACCAGGGCTCCGTTGACCGGTTCTGCATTGATCCACATAACGACTTCCTTTTCGTCATCTGCCTGCCTTGTTCCCATGATGACACAGCGAGCAAGGGGCCAGAGGGGCATGGCTCACAGAGTCTGCGTCTGGCTCCCGGTGCGGGTGGCTGAGTTGATATGAGCAAAAGAGATAAGCAAAGAGTTATTTCTTTCTTCTGGGCATAACAACTCCACGGCATGCTGTTCTCAACCCAACAAGATATGGAGAATCACCATGAAACTGCGAATGACCGCCCTGACCCTGCTCTCTCTGCTGGCATTTGGTCAGGCCAATGCCGCCGAGATCCGCCTGCTCAACGTATCTTACGATCCGACCCGCGAGCTGTTTCAGGAGTACAACGCCGCCTTTGCCAAGGAGTGGAAGGCCAAAACCGGCGACGACGTGGTGGTGAGCCAGTCTCACGGTGGTTCCGGCAAGCAGGCCCGCGCTGTGGTGGATGGGCTGGAGGCTGACGTGGTATCGCTGGCGCTGGCCTACGATGTCAACGCCATCGCCAAGGAGGGGCTGACCGCTGCCGACTGGCAGAGTCGCCTCGGCAACAACGCCTCGCCCTATACCTCCACCATTGTCTTCCTGGTGCGCAAGGGTAATCCCAAGCAGATCAAGGATTGGGATGATCTGGTGCGCAAGGATGTCGCCATCGTGACTCCCAATCCCAAGACCTCCGGCGGGGCACGCTGGAACTATCTGGCCGCCTGGGGCTATGCCCTGAAGAAGAGCGGCAGTGAAGAGGGGGCCAAGCAGTTTGTTGGCGATCTCTTCAAGAACGTGAAGGTGCTGGACTCAGGCGCCCGCGGTGCCACCACCAGCTTTACCGAGCGCGGTCTCGGTGACGTGTTGCTGGCGTGGGAGAACGAAGCCCTGCTGGTGCTTGGTCAGGCGGGTGCCAGCGACAAGTTCGAGCTGGTGGTGCCTTCGGTCTCCATTCTGGCGGAGCCGCCGGTCGCGGTGGTGGACAAGGTGGCCAAGAAGCACGGTACCGAAGCGGTGGCCAAGGCCTATCTCGATTATCTCTACTCTGACGAGGGGCAGCATATCGTCGCCAAACATCACTATCGCCCCAGCAACCCGGCGATCCTGAAGGAGACGGCAGCCCAGTTCCCGCAGCTTGCCTTCTTTACCGTCAAGGATCTGGAAGGGGATTGGGAGAAAGCCCAGAAGAAACACTTCGCCCAGGGCGGTCTGTTTGACCAGATCTATCAGCCGGGTCGTTGATAGCTTCGTTATCCATCACTGAACTGGCCCCTGTGCCAGCCGATAGGAGCACCAAGATGAACAAGATCCTCCTGGTTCCCGGTCTGCACAACAGTGGGCCGGATCACTGGCAGAGCCGCTGGCACGATCATTTTCCCCAATGGCAGCGGATGATCGGGCTACCTTGGGACAAGCCGGACCTCAGGGTCTGGAGTGCCAAGCTTGCGAGCAAGCTGAAACGTCGCCGCAGCCGGGTTCATCTGGTGGCTCACTCTTTTGGTGCCCTGACCGCCATTGCGGCGGCCCGCTTGCAGCCGGAGAAGGTGGCCTCCATCTTTCTGGTGGCGCCCGCCGATCCCGCCCGTTTTGGCATTGCGGATGAGGCCTTGGCCGGGCCGCTGCAGGTGTCGGCCCAGCTGGTGGCCAGCCGCAATGATCCCTGGATGAGCTTTGAACGGGCCGAATACTGGAGCCGTCAGTGGCAGGTGCCGCTGTTCGATGCCGGTGAGGCGGGCCATATCAATGCCCAGTCAGGTCATGGGGACTGGCATCAGGGGCTGCATTTGCTGGGGGCACTCTACCGCCGTGGTGAGCTGGTAGTTGCACCGGTCAAGACCGCATCGACCCGGCCGGTCGTACTGGGCTTTCGCTAGGTATCTGTGAAGTGGTTGGAGGGTTGGCGAGCGCGCTTTTCGCTGGCTACTCCATGCCCCCGTTCTTTGAATGCTCCGCTCCGTATTGCTCCATTTCTTAGGTCTTTTATTTATATAAAAGACCTTTTTTTATTTGGAGTGCGCCAAGAGCCTTGTGACTCTGCGGTTAGACAAAAAAGTGATTAGCAAAGTCGCAATTGATGTTTGTTGCCGATGAGGGGAGTGCGCAGAATCACCATATCGAAAATTCTTCATAACAGATGGATGTGTTATGCGATTTGGTTCTTATTCTGTCCTGCCCGGTTTTGGTCCCACCTTGGGGTTCAGCCTGCTCTATCTGGGCCTGCTGGTGCTGTTGCCGCTCTCGGCCCTGGTACTGTTTGCGATCAACAACCTGACCGCCGCCGAGTTCTGGCAGGTGATCGGTTCACCCCGGGTGCTCGCCTCCTTTCGCCTGAGCTTCGGGGCGGCCTTTGTCGCGGCGCTGCTCAACAGCCTGTTTGGCCTGATCCTGGCCTGGATCCTGGTGCGCTACACCTTCCCCGGTCGTCGTCTGGTGGATGCGCTGATCGACCTGCCATTTGCCATGCCGACTGCTGTATCCGGCATCGCCCTGTGCGCCATCTTCGCCCCCAACGGCTGGATCGGCCAGTTGCTGGCGCCGCTCGGCATCCAGCTCGCCTACAACCCCATCGGCGTCGTTATCGCACTCACCTTTATCGGATTGCCGTTTGTGGTGCGCACCCTGCAGCCGGTGCTGCGGGAGGCTGAAACCGAGCAAGAGGAGGCGGCCGCCAGCCTCGGCGCAGATCGCTGGCAGACCTTTCTGCGGGTGCTCTGGCCGACCCTGATCCCGGCCCTGCTCACCGGTTTTGCGCTGGCGTTTGCCCGCGGGGTGGGGGAGTACGGCTCAGTCATCTTTATCGCCGGCAACCTGCCGATGGTCTCGGAAATCGCACCGCTGATGATCATGAGCCATCTGGAGGAGTACGACTATGCCGGCGCCTCTGCCATTGCCGTGGTGATGCTGCTGATCTCATTCATTTTGTTACTGCTAATCAACAAGTTGCAGGCCTGGAGCTGGTCTCGTATCGGAGGGAGCCGGATATGAACGCATCGACACTCGCCCTTGAAGTCGCCCCTGTGGAGGTTGCTCCCGTGCGCAAGGCTCCGACCGTGATCCGCGAGCCCCAGTGGGTCAAATGGCTGCTCATCACGGTGGGTCTCGGCTGGTTTGCCGCCCTGTTGCTGCTGCCGTTGGCCACCGTCTTTATTCAGGCGCTGAGCCCTGGGCTGGCCTTCTTCTGGCACGCCATCAGCGAGCCGGATGCCCTGAGCGCCCTCGGTCTGACCGCACTGGTGACCCTCTGCGCCGTTCCACTCAATCTGCTGTTCGGGATCGCTGCGGCCTGGGCCATCGCCCGTTTCCGCTTCCCCGGTCGGCAGCTGCTCATCACCATCATCGATCTGCCCTTCTCGGTGTCGCCGGTGATTGCCGGTCTGATGCTGGTGTTGATGTTCGGCAGCCGCGGCTGGTTCGGTGACTGGCTGAGCGAACATGACATCAAGATCATCTTCGCCACCCCGGGGATCATCCTGGCCACCACCTTCATTACCGTACCCTTCGTGGTGCGCGAGCTGCTGCCCCAGATGGAGGCGCGCGGCCCGGAAGAGGAGGAGGCGGCCATCATGCTGGGGGCGAGCGGTCTGCAGATGTTCTGGCGCGTCACCCTGCCCGGCATTCGCTGGAGCCTGATGTACGGCTTGCTGCTCTGTACCGCCCGCGCGGTCGGGGAGTTTGGCGCGGTGTCGGTGGTTTCCGGTCATATTCGCGGCCAGACCAATACCCTGCCGCTGCATATCGAGATCCTCTACAACGAGTACCAGACCGGCGCCGCCTTTGCAGTGGCAAGCCTCTTGGCTCTGTTCGGGATCTTCACCCTGCTGGGTGAAACCCTGTTGGCCCGGCTGCGTGCCCAGCCCACCAAATCTCACTGATCACCGTTTTAAAGAGGCAGCCATGAGCATTCAGGTTCAACAACTCAACAAGCATTTCAATCAGTACGCGGCGCTGGCAGACATCAACCTCGACTTTCACGACGGTGAGCTGGTGGCGCTGCTCGGCCCCTCCGGTTGCGGCAAGACCACGTTGCTGCGGATCATCGCCGGGCTGGAGCAGGCCGACAGTGGCAGCGTCATCATCCGCGGCGAGGATGCCTCGGATCTGCACGTGCGCGAGCGCAATGTCGGTTTCGTGTTCCAGCACTATGCCCTGTTTCGCCATATGACAGTCTTCGAGAACGTGGCGTTTGGCCTGCGGGTCAAACCTCGCAGTGAGCGCCCGGCCGAGGCGGCCATTCGCGCCCGGGTCAAGGAGCTGCTGGAGCTGGTGCAGCTCAGCCATGTGGCCGAGCGCTATCCGACCCAGCTCTCCGGCGGTCAGCGTCAGCGGGTCGCGCTGGCTCGCGCGCTGGCGGTGCAGCCCAAGGTACTGCTCTTGGACGAGCCCTTCGGGGCCCTCGATGCGCAGGTGCGCAAGGAGCTGCGTCGCTGGCTGCGCGAGCTGCACGACGAGCTGCACGTCACCAGTCTGTTCGTGACTCACGATCAGGAAGAGGCGCTGGAGGTAGCGGATCGGGTGGTGCTGATGAATGCCGGACGGGTCGAGCAGATCGGCACCCCGGCCGAGGTCTACGACCAGCCCGCCAGCTCCTTCGTCCACAGCTTCCTTGGCAGCGTGAACCAGTTCCGCGGTCGGGTGGCGGAGCAGGGATTCGGTGTCGGCGAGCAGCTGCTCGGCGGGCCGTCGGCTTCTCATCTGGCCCACGGCAGTGCCGCCATCGCCTATGTCCGCCCCCATGAACTGGAGATCTTGCCAGCCGATGCGTCGGGCGGGATCCGCGCCACCATCACCCGTCTGCTGCCCATGGGGCCGCGCATTCGGGTGGAGCTGCGTGGTGACGGTGAGACCAAAGGGGCTCACTATGAGGCGGAGCTTAGCAAGGAGGCGGCCAAGCTGTTTGCCCCGGGACAGGGGGTGCGGCTGGTGGCCAGACAGGCGCAGTTCTATCCCGACTATCAGATTTGATGCTGTGTTGCGGGCGGTGTGGCCGCCCGGTTCAGGCGCTCTGCCGGGGCATGATCCGGCCAAATAACAAAAATGAGAGGGGCGAGCAGCTTGTGTCGCCCACTCTTCGCAGGAGGCGACAAGGTGAATTTTCAGCAGTTACGCATTATCCGGGAGGCAGCGCGGCGGGATTACAACCTGACCGAGGTGGCCAACGCCCTTTTTACCTCGCAATCCGGGGTGAGTCGCCATATCCGCGAGCTGGAAGAGGAGCTGGGGATCGAGTTGTTCATCCGCTACGGCAAGCGGCTGCTCGGCATGACCGAGCCGGGCAAGGAGTTGCTGGTGATTGCCGAGCGCATTCTCAATGACGCCAACAACATCCGCAAACTGGCCAGCACCTTTGCCAACCGCGACTCGGGCCGTTTGCTGGTGGCGACCACCCATACCCAGGCGCGCTATGCCTTGCCGCGGGTGGTAAAGGCGTTTCGCGAGCAGTTCCCGCTGGTACAGCTGGAGCTGCGTCAGAGCAGCCCGGAGGAGATAGTGCGGCTGGTGCAGACCGGCGAGGTGGATATCGGCATCAGCAGCGAGCAGCTCGACAAGAGCGAAGGGGTAGTGGCATTTCCCTACTACCGCTGGCACCACAATATCGTGGTGCCAGAGCAACATCCGCTGGCTGGCGAGCGGGATCTGACGCTGGCGGCGCTGGCCAACTGGCCTATCGTCACCTATCAAGCCGGGTTGACCGGGCGGGTGCGGGTGGATGAAGCCTTTGCTACGGCTGGCATCGAGCCGCAGATCCTGCTGACGGCGCAGGACTCCGATGTCATCAAGACCTATGTCGAGCTGGAGATGGGGGTCGGCATACTGGCCGACATGGCGTTCGACACCCAGCGCGATCAGGGGCTGGTGCAGCTCGATGGCAGCCATCTGTTTGCCCCCCACACCGCCTGGATTGGCCTCAAGCAGGGGCAGTTCCAGCACAACTTTACCTGGCAGTTTATCCAGCTCTGTAACCCCGAGCTGGCGCTGGCGGATATTCAGGCCCGCGCCATGGGCAGCGAGCCCGCCCTCGACTTCCAGATTTGAATCGGAAGAGATGACAGAAGGGGAGCCATTGGCTCCCCTTCTGCTATCCAGTGGGGAGTTACTTCACTTCATCCCACGCCATCTGCCAGTGGGAGCCAATGCCCGGCTCGTACTGGGTGGCTGTGGTGGTCCACTGCTGGCAGTAGCCGCTGTAGGGGAAGGGCTTGCACTGATAGACCTTGCCATTTTTCGGCTGCTGCACCTTGGTGCCGGCGGCATAGGATTTGAGCGAGTTCGGGAAGACGAAGTCGTATTCGCCGCTGCTCTGCTCCTTGAACATCAGATCCATGGTCTGCTGAATGGTCTCGCCGCCCGCTTTCGGGGTGGCCTTGATCACCAGCTGGTGGTGACCCGCCTTGAGCCCTTCCAGCGCCATGGTGAAGGTGTGGCTGCTGTCCCTGATGTCGGCACTGCTTTCACCCTTGGCGACGCCGCCGTGGTCATAGAGGGTGTTGGTGACAGCCAGATCGCCCTGTGCGGTGACGGTGAAATCGAGGGTTACCTTGCCGTTGTCCAGCACATAGTCGCTGGCCAGACCGCTGACGCTGATGTTGTCCACTACCGGCGGCTGCAGCTGTTGCAGATCAATCTCGACTCGATCCAGTTTGCTGTCTCGATGCAGATAGACGGGGTTCATACCGTAGACCGGATTGAACTGGCCATCGGCTCCTTGCTGACCGGCGCGGATCAGGCTCTGCTCGGCGTTGATCTTGCTGGCGAGGGCATGAGCCCAGTTGTTCTTCTGGCCCTGCTCGGCGGTGGTGATGGTCAGCACGGTCTGCAGATCGGGGCGCTCGCCGTTGGCATCGAATACCCGGGTCATCGCCTTGTCGCCTGCCGCGAGGTCGATGGAGGGGTAGATGGTGCCGGCCTGACTCCACTCCAGCGGCGGCTGGCTGCCATCTTTGAACTTGGCATCGATGATGTTGTAGAAGCTGTTGCTGGTGTCGCCCACTTCCCACACGCCGAGGATCACCTGATAACCGGTGCGCTCCGGCAGGACACAGTTGTGGGTCACCTGCTTGGGCGGCTGCACCATGTTGCCGTCGATGACGCAGAAGGGGGTCAGGTCGAACGAGTTGCGGGTGAGCGGCTGGTTGGGGTTCCAGTCCTGCTTGGTGAGGTAGTAGCGCCAGTTGCGGGTGACGTGGTTGGCAGTGAAGGTCCAGCTGATGGCGAAGGGGCCGGGCTGTACTTCACGCTTGGTCCAGCGGTCGCTGGTCTGGATGTTCAGCTCGCTCCAGCGCGGGCTGCCCGCCGAGGCGATTTGGCCATCCTGCGGGCCGGTTTGCGGGAAGCCTGATGGGCCCTCCACGCTCTGGGGCTCCCACTGCACGCCGCCACACTGGCTGTTGCCACCGGTTTTGCACAGGTAGTTGCGACTCTCTGGCTGGCTGATGTAGCCATGCGCCAGAGCGCTACCGCTGGCCAGCAGGGCCAGCACCGTTGCGATGTGATTGAGTTGGATTTTTGCTGCCATACATTCCTCTGTTCGATAGATGTGGGCAGTCAGTTGGCCGGGGAGTTCCCCGATGCACACTTGCGTGTGGCAACCCCGCTATCCTGGACAAAACGTCTGTAGACCGGAGGCTTTGCGTCCCGACCTTTCGGTCAGTTTGCCAAATGACTAGATGGTTAGTGATGGGCCAAATGTTCGGCCGTCAGCATTGTGCACTGCATTGATTAATTATTTGAAGTTAAATGTTTAAATGCGCCATTCAATGGCGCGAAAATCATTCTAACTCGCTGTTTTTAAATTGTTCTCTTATCTGTGAATGGCGCCGATTAACGTTGAATATGTCGATAAGATGTGTGTTGATTGCGTGTTGCTGACGTAAAAAAAACCTGCCAGCTTGGCTGGCAGGTCGGGTGACAAGGCGACACGGATTGACGCCATCAATGACGTGCGCGCTGCTCTCCGGAGGGGGGAGACAGGGGCGCCATCATCGGCGCAGTGGAGGACTCCTTACCCAGTTTGAACACCGCAAGTCGCTCATCCAGACTGCGGGAGAGACCGGCCAGCAACTCGCTCTCCTGCGCCAGTTGCGAGGCGGACTGGGACATCTCCAGCGCCGAGTCGTTGATGCCGCTGACGTTGCGGTTCATATCCTCGGCCACCATGCTCTGCTGCTCGGCGGCGGTGGCGATCTGGGTCGCCATGTCGCTCACATGCTGGATGTGGTTGACGATCAGGGTGAGATCCTGCCCCGCCTGCTGGGACTGGTTGACGCTGCTCTCTGCCAGTTTGCGGCTGGTGTCCATGGCACTGGCGGCGGTGACGGCCCGTTGCTGCAGCTGGGCTATGGTGCTCTGGATCTCTTCGGTGGATTGGCGAGTGCGGCTGGCCAGCTGGCGCACCTCGTCGGCCACCACGGCAAAGCCGCGGCCCTGCTCACCGGCACGGGCTGCCTCGATGGCGGCGTTGAGGGCCAGCAGGTTGGTCTGCTCCGAAATGGCGCTGATGACGGCGGTCACTTCGCTGATCTGCATTACCCCCTCCTTGAGCTGGTTGACCTGCTGGGTGGCCTGCTCCACCTCGGTGGCCAGCGCCTTGATGCCGTGCACGCTGGCGTGAACGTCGCGGTTGCCGAGCCCGGCTTCTCCGGTCGCTTCCTGGGTATCCCGCGCGGTATTTTCGGCGTGTCCGGCCACATCGGAGATGGTGGCGCTCATCTCGTTCATGGCGGTAGCTAGCTGGGCCAGCTGATCCCGCTGGCTGGTCACCGCCTGATTGGTCTGCTCGGCAGAGGCGGCGATGCGCAGGGCGGCATCCGCCACGTTGCGAGCCCCCTGGCTGGCCTCCTGCAGGGCGTGACGGATGGCATCGAGACTCTGGTTGGTGCAGCGGGCGACCACTCCCAACTCATCCTTGCCCTGTACCGGGATGCTCACCACCAGATCCCCCTTGGCGACCCGCTGCATGGCGTGGTTGATCTGGCTGAGGGGGGAGACGATGGAGTGGGTGATGCGCCAGCCCAGCAGCCCCATCAGCAGGATCACGATGGCGGTGGCGGTCCCCATCTTCATGTACTGGGCCCAGATGGTCTGCTGAATATCCTGCAGCAGCATGCCGGAACCGAGGATCCAGCCCCAGGGCTGATAGCCGGATACCATGGAGAGCTTGTCGGCGGTTTCACCCGATGGGCCTGTCCAGACATATTGCAGGGTGCCCTGTTTGCCCCCTTTGGCGATATCCACCATCTGATACCAGAACTGCCCGGCGGTGGCGGCGCTTCCTTCACCCATCCTCTGGCCGACCAGTTCGGGACGGATAGGGTGAACCACCATGGTGCGGTTCTCGTCGATGACGAATAAATAGTTGTTGCCATCAAAGCGGGTGTTGGTCAGCAGCTTGCGCGCCTCCTGCTGGGCCTGCTCTGCTGGCAGGGTGCTGGCCAGAAACTGGATCTGGCTCATGGCCTGTTCCAGAACCGCATTGAGCCGCGCCTCTCGCTCGCTCATCAGATTGCGCTGGAGCGCGTTGGCCGAGATAAGTAGCAGCGAGACAAAACCGACAAACGCCAGTGCGAGCAGCAAAATCAATTTGCGGCTCACGGTAATATCACCGAGCTTGAACATGACTAAACCCTCATTTCCCTGTTGATTTTATGTGGCTCTGTACCGCGGCAGCCAGTTCGTAAGAGTTAACAACTCATTTACTTTCAGTCTCTTGCCGACCTTTCTCAAATGAGCGTTTTAACATCAGTATAGTCAGCAGACAGCAACCCCCACTTTTTGGTAGCGTGTTGATGCGCATCCCTGCGCAATTTTTGCCAAAGAGTGTGAATCATTTGGCATTTCACTAAAAAAAGGAGTGGGCCCCGCTGCGGGTGACCCCATAACAAGAGGGAATTTATGAGTTCCATTGCCAGGAATTACTTCAACCAGCTCAACGCCGACTATCTGCATGTACACAGGCGCAAGGAGGATCTCTTCTGGTCCACCTATATGGGCACCAGCGACGATCAGGCCGGTTTCACCGCGGCCGAGCAGACCTACAAGGCCTTTTGTGCCAATCCGGCCCGTCTGCCCGAACTGCGGGAGATGTTGGCGCAGGCCGACGAGGATGATCTCAAGCGCGGTCTGCAAGGCTGGATCGCCTTCTTCGAGTGCAACGTGATTGAAGATCCCGCCGCTGCCGCCCTGATGGATGAGCTGGTGGCTGCCGAGGCGGCGCTGTTTGCCCGCCGCAAGGGGCTGAAACAGAGCCTGCTGGATGAGCAGGGCCAGCAGGTCGCTGGCAGCCTGCCTGCCGCCAGTACCTCCCTTGCCGCCAGTCCGAACGAGGCGGTGCGCCAGAGCGCGCTCGCCATGTTCCACACCCTGGAGCAGTGGGTGGTCGGCAACGGTTTTCTCGAGGTGGTGGCGCTGCGCAACCGCTTTGCCCGCGCCATGGGTTATCGCGACTACTTCGACTACAAGGTGCGTAAGAACGAGCAGATGAGCCCGGAGCAGTTGTTTGCCATCCTCGACGACTTTATCGCCCGCACCGACGCCCGGTTGCAGCAGAGTCTGGAAGAGCTGAAGGTTGCCAAGGGGGAGGCGGCCCTGCTGCCCCACAACCTGCGTTACAGCGTGAGCGGCGATGTGACCCGCCAGCTCGATCCTTACGTGCCCTTCTCGCGGGCGCTGAAGGATTGGGTCGAGAGCTTCCGTCGTCTCGGCATCCAGTATCGCGGGGCGACCCTGACGCTGGACTTGCTGACCCGGGAGGGGAAATACGAGAACGGCTTCTGCCATGGCCCGGTACCGAGCTTCTTCCAGCAGGGGGAGTGGGTGCCGGCTGTGGTCAACTTCACCAGCCTGGCCGATCCGGCGCAGGTGGGCAGCGGCTGGAGTGGCCTCAACACCCTGTTCCACGAGGGGGGTCACGCCGCGCACTTTGCTAATGTCACCGGCAACGCTCCCTGCTTCTCACAGGAGTTCCCGCCCACCTCCATGGCTTATGCCGAGACCCAGTCAATGTTCTGCGACAGCCTGCTGGACGATGCCGACTGGCTCAAACGCTATGCCAGAAATGCGGCGGGAGAGGCTGTTCCCGACGTCCTCATCAAGGAGATGATTGAAGCGCGTCAGCCGTTTCGCGCTTTTAACGAACGCCAGATCGCGCTGGTGGCCTACTTCGAGCGGGATCTTTACGCCATGGATGAGGCTGAGCGCACTCCCGATGCAGTGCTGGCGCTGGCCCGCCAGTGGGAATGCAAGATCCTCGGGGTCGAGAGCCCGCGTCCGCTGCTGGCCATTCCGCACCTCCTTAATCAGGAGTCGGCCTGCGCCTATCACGGCTACCTGCTGGCGCTGATGGCGGTGGAGCAGACCCGTGCCTTTTTCCTCAAACGTGATGGCTACCTCACCGACAACCCGCGTATCGGGCCGGATCTGGCCGCCCACTACTGGGGGCCGGGCAACGGCATGACTCACGATGAGACCCTGCGCAGCCTGACTGGCGAGGGATTCAGCGCGGTGCCGCTGGCCGAGGCATGCAACCTGAGCGCCGCCGAGGCGTGGCTCCAAGCGCAAGCTTGCATGGCTGCCGCCCAGCAGCGCCCCGCGGCTGGCGAGGGAAGCCCGCTCGACGCCCATATCCGAGTGGTCCACGGCGCCGAACTTATCGCCGACAACAGCGAGTCGGAAACCCGCATGCTGACCGATTTCGAAGCGTGGGTAGCCCAGCGCATCAAGCATTGACGCAGGATGCGGCTCCTTAGGTTGAGCCATTTATGTGGATATAGTCCTGCAACCCGTGCAGGGCTATATCATATCAATGTAATGATTTTGCAGAAAAACCCGTGTAAACCCAATGTTTCAGTATTTTAATGTTGTTGATAGTGCAATGGATGAAGTAATAAGTTGTCACACTATAGAGTTGACTAATTATTATCCTTTGGACAGAATTGGAGACCTTGCCACCCCCGATGTGAACCGGGTCCGGAAAGTTACAGATCTCTTTAGAGATGGCTGGGCTGCCTTTTCGTGAGGTTTAGATGACTCACCACAAGATATAGGTAGCTCCCGGTCTGGTTCATGCAAGATATCTGCACAATTTGGCCCGCTCCTGAACCCTCGTGGTGCTGATAGGCGACTGCTGTTTTTGTACACGGACTGTATTTTTAGTCTGTCGTCAGTGGGGGTTCTCTCCTACGTTCTCATCCTCTCCAGCATTTTTAATTATTGAAGTCATTTGAACAGTCATACAGGGCAGCTAATAACTGATTTGTTCAACCGACTGTAGTGATCTCGGATTTTTTGAATGGAGTTGCTTGTGATGAAAAAGATCATGATGGTGTCGGGTACCCGCCCGGAAATAATCAAGCTTGCCCCTCTCTACCATGCTCTCAAGCAGAAGCCATGGGCCGATGTATGCTGGGTGCATACCGGTCAGCATGATAGCATGGCTGTTCAAGTGCTTGATTGTTTTGATATTACCCCCAATTATGCTCTGTTTCGTCATGGTTCCAGCTTGTTTGATTTCAGTCAGGGGTGTCGTGCTCAACTCGAGTCATTGATGGTGCAAGTCGAGTGGGACATGGTGATTGTCCAGGGGGATACAGAAAGCGCCTTTTTGGGGGCCTTGACCGCCTTCTATCATCAGGTTCCCATTACTCATGTTGAGGCCGGATTGCGTACTTATCGCCTCGATCGCCCTTTTCCTGAAGAGGGTCTTCGCCAGATGATTGGGCGTCTTGCCCAATTGCATATGGCGCCGACGGATCGCGCGCGTGATAGCCTGTTGGCTGAACAGGTACCGACAGAGAGGGTACATGTGACTGGTAATACTGTCATTGATGCCCAGTTATGGGCCAGCAAACGTCACGGTATCAAACGTCAAGGCGATCAACCTGGACATCTGCTGGTGACGGTACACAGGCGCGAAAATTGGGGCAATGAAGTTGCGGGGATCTGCCGTGCCATCGCGCGGCTTGCTACCGCCAATCCCGGCATGCGAGTGCTTTTCCCGGTACACCTAAACCCCGTCATCAAGCAGGTTGTCTACCCACTGCTTGGTCATTTATCCAATGTCACGTTGACTGAGCCTCTGGATTATCTGGCGATGCAACAGGCTATCGCTGATGCATGGTTGGTTATGACGGATTCTGGAGGTTTGCAGGAAGAGGCGCCAACCTATGGGGTGCCACTGCTGGTATTGCGTGAAGAAACGGAACGCCCCGAGGCTGTCGATTCCGGTTACGCACAACTGATGGGAACGGATGAGGAACTCATCGTCCAGCGAGTCAGTGAGCTATGGCAGGCTGGGGACTTTGAGCCACGAGAGATGGCCAATCCGTTTGGGGATGGCCAGGCCTGTTCCCGCATCGTGGCTATCATGGCAGACACTCTGCTGAGGTAATCGGGATGCCGGAATATTGGTTGGTGGATGGTTTTGCTACCTATCTATATGGTCTGAAGCTGATCGCTATCGTAGTGGCAATAGCCATGCTGGTGAGTGGACTGGATGACCTTTTCATCGATGTCGTTTATTGGCTCCGAAGTGCTTGGCGGCGGCTGACGGTTTATCGACAGCACGATCGGCTGAATTATCTGGCGCTTTATGAACGGGAGGAGCAACCTCTCGCCATTATGGTGCCAGCTTGGCATGAAACGGGCGTAATTGGTCAGATGGCGGAGTTGGCTGCGACCCGTTTTGACTATGAAAACTATCAGATCTTCGTCGGTACCTACCCCAATGATCCGGATACTCAGAAGGATGTGGATGAAGTTTGTGCCCGTTTTCCTAACGTGCACAAAGTTGTGTGTGCCCGTCCAGGACCGACCAGCAAGGCGGACTGTCTCAACAATGTGCTTGATGCCATTTTCCAGTTCGAGCGCAAGGCCAACCTCTCTTTCGCAGGTTTCATTCTTCACGATGCCGAAGATGTTATTTCGGACATGGAGTTGAGGCTCTTCAACTACTTGGTAGGCCGCAAGGATCTTATCCAGATCCCTGTCTATCCCTTTGAGCGAAGTTGGTTCAATTTTACCAGTTTGCATTATCTGGACGAGTTTGCCGAATTGCATAGCAAGGATGTTCCGGTGCGTGAGGCCGTGTCAGGGCAGGTACCCAGCGCTGGCGTTGGTACCTGTTTCAGCCGCCGCGCCGTCATCGCGCTGTTGGAAGATGGGGACGGTATCGCTTTTGATGTGCAAAGTCTGACTGAAGACTACGACATAGGTTTCCGTCTTAAGGAAAAGGGGATGGAAGAGATATTCGTCCGTTTCCCAGTCATTCGTGAGGTCAGAAGTACCCCGAATAAGCGTTGGCGACTTGGTATGCATGAGCGTGATACCAATGTCATCTGTGTAAGGGAGTATTTTCCCGATACTTTCCAGACGGCTGTGCGCCAAAAGTCACGCTGGATCATTGGTATAGTCTATCAAGGTTTCAAGACTCACAAATGGAGCCGCAACTGGAAGCTTAACTACTTCCTGTGGCGAGATCGCAAGGGAGCTCTGACCAATTTTCTCAGTTTTACTGCCAGTCTTATTTTGCTCCAGTTACTTGCTCTCTTGTGTTATCAGTGGCTTGCCGAGGACCCCTACTACTTTCTATCTATCTTCGACGGTGACAGCTGGTTGGTCACCCTGCTTTGGATCAACCTGTTTCTTATGCTTAATCGAATGTTGCAGCGCTTGATTTTCGTGACTCGCTACTACGGCATAGTGCAAGGATTTATGTCCATTCCCCGCCTGTTCTGGGGGAATGTAATCAACTTCATGGCCAACTGGCGTGCGCTTTCCCAAATCATTTCACAAGGGGATCCGCGTCGGGTTGCTTGGGACAAAACTACCCACGACTTCCCAAGCTTGGGAGAAGAAAACCGGGCACGGCGACCGTTAGGCCAGATCCTGATTGATCAGGGCGCACTGACCAAGGAGCAGCTTGAACAGGTATTAATGAACCGATTGCCCGGTTTGCGCTTGGGCAGCAACCTGGTGCAACAAGGGTTACTAACCAGTGAACAGCTGGCTGCAGGGGTGGCTGAGCAGAGTGGAGTGAATTGGGAACATGTCGATGCCTATGGTCTGGAGCGATATCTGCTGCACAAGGTTCCGCCCAACGTTGCTATGCACTATGGGGTCTTACCGCTACGTATTGAGGATGGGGTGCTGGTGCTTGCATGTGAGGTTTATTTAGACCCTGTCTCTCTTGGCGCGCTATCTCGCAAACTCCGGTCACCCGTTACCTATGTGATCGCCTGCAGAGGAGAAGTGACCGTGGGCCTTCGTCGCTGGTATGCCCGTGGTCAGCGTATCGACCCAAAAGCATTGCTGCAGCGAGCACTGACGGATGGTCTGGTTAGTGAAGAGCAATCAATTACGATCTGGAACCGATATCTGGCCAGTCAGGTAATGTTGCCTGAACTGCTGATCACGCTCGGCCATATAGATGAAGCGGCGTTGCGTTCCTTGTTGTTGCGACATGAGCGAAGCGAATTGACTCTCGCCCATTTTCTGGTCGACCAGGAAGTGATCTGTGAGCAGGTGTTGGCTCAAGCCCTGACGCTGCAAGGGGTTTATCAACTGAACCTGTACGAACTGCTGCGGGAAGCGGGAGTGAATGATAGCTGGTTGGCGCAACGCTCGGAGGAGACTATCTGATGCGTCCCGAATATATGCTTTTGTCAGGGCTGTTGCTTGGTCAGGGGGTTATGGCTGCTCCTCAGGAATATGAACTGGGGCCCGGAGTGAGCAGTTATCAGCGTTTCGTTCTTTATCCTCATTTGCAGAAAGGGTTCTCTGCCATTGAGCGGGGACATCGTGATCGCGCAATTTCCGAGTTCGAACAGGCTCGCAGGCTGCAACCTAAAAACCCGGTCATAGCCCTCTATCTTGCCCGAGCTTATGAGCATTTTGGTCAAGACAAGCAGGCTATGGCGCTGGTGCGCCAGCAGTTAGCTATCACGCCGCAGGATGCCGAGCTATTAACCTTCGCTGAAGGGTTGCAGCGTAAAAAACCATTCGATCCTGACTGTAATTTGCTCGAGTGCAAGGTTGCAAGGGCCGAGCGAAAGTTGTTGGATGCGGACCTGCAAGGGTTGGCTACTTTACTGGATGACCCCGAGCTTGCAGCCACCCCACAGGGGTTGACGCTGCGGCATGACCTTCTTGCCCGCTCACTGGGTGAACGGAATTGGCGCTTGGCTGCTGGGCAGCTTTCCTGGCTCGATAAAGCAGGAAAACTGAGCCTGGGAGAGCTGAAGCAGTGGTTCAATATGCTACTGACACAAGGGGATGTCACCCAAGCTGTTGTATTGCGTCGCCGTTTGCCGAGTCAAGATGGTGAAGTGGATTTGGCCATCGCACTTGCCCTTGCCAAGGAGCCGGATAGTGCAGCGTTAAGGCGTTATCTGCGGTCTTATTTACCACATTTTGCCAAGGCAGCTCAGGAGCGTGAATGGTTGCAGCTCTCAGCCAATACAGGAATCCTGAAGGGCGAAGAGGTGTTGCAATTTGCTGAGAATCAGCGCTTTTATGCCAACTTGGTGTTGCCTGTATTACGCCAGGAAGGGCGTTGGGCGGAGCTGGATAAATTGCTGGTGAGCGTGCCGTCACACGAGAGTGCTGAGTTGGCATTCGAATCGGCCTTGCATCAGCGCCAATGGCGCAAACTGATCAGAGAGGGGCGCAGGTTGATCCGGGACTCTGGACAACCAATGAGGCAGTTGGATCGGCTTACTTACCAGTTGCAGCGGGCAGGTTTATTGACGGCGGCTCGTGAGCTGCTCATCGAATATTGGCCCTATCAGGGAGCCAACTTGTCGGCTCGAGAGACGTTGATTCGGCGTTTGACTCTGCTGCAAGAGGATAAGGGGTCTGGCACATTGCCCGATCACCTATCTGAACCATTGAGCGATCCGGCGCTGCGCACTCTGCAGGCCAATCTGTTGGCACTGTCTGGTCAATGTGACGGGGTTATGCGGGTGCTGGGTGATCTCTCAGCCCGTTATGATGCTGACAGCTGGCGTGCTCTCGGAGGTTGTTATCGACACAGCAAGCCGGGCTTGGCTGAATATGCCTTTTCTCGGGCCGCCAGTTTTGGATTGCCTGGTGATGTACGTCAATTTGCCTATCAGGCGTATGAAAATCATCACTACGATGCAGCGCTCAAGGCCTGGCAGCAGGTTACGCTGGCTTCTGATCAACAAGAGCAAATGGCAGCTATTCGTTCAGCCCTTGCTGCCGGAGATATTGTTCAAGCTCGGCGGTGGCTTGAGCAATATCTGCAGTCAGGGTTGCCTCAGGATGCTGAATACTGGCGAACTTTGGCCAAGACCCAGCAGGATGAACAAGCGATTGCAAGCCTTGAGCAGGCTATTGCCTTGATGCCGCAAGCTGCTGACTATGCCCAGGTGGCGGATCATTATCAAAAACGTGGACAAACGTCGCAGGCGAGTACGGCATTGCAGGTAGCAAACCGCCTTGAGCCGAATAATCGGGAATACCAGCTGGCTTACGGCTATGCCCTTCTGAACAATGGCGAGAAACAGGCGGCCAGTGACTGGCTGGAGTCACTATATCGGGAGGGGGATACCGAGTTGGCGGAGCAGCTTGTTTATATCAATCAATCCCTGGCTCACAACCCGAAAGCGCGAATGTATGCCGCCAAAGCCATTGATGGCGATCAACCGGCGCAATTACGTTACGACTTGAGACGATTGCATGAAGATCTGGGTCGGCGCTGGACTTACAGTTTTGATGCATGGACCGGGAATGGTCAGGGCACGGTCAGTGGCATCGGCGGTAATGCCGTGGCTCAGAGCTATGCCCAGACAGAGTTGGAGTACCGTTTGGGAGAAGAGACCATCTGTGATGGCAAGACGCTCTCCTTGTATGGCCGTCTCTATGGCAGCAGTCAGAGCCAGCGACTTTACCATTTAGATGAGGGCGACCCGAATGACGGCACCTATATGGAGAAGACTGGCAGCAACCCACTTGATTTCCGGGATCCCACCCTGGGGATAGGGCTGCGCTGGAAACCATTCGGAAGTCAGACTCTCTTCTTCGCGGCCGAAGAGCTGCTGCCACTCAACAGCAGCCAAGGGGGCGAACACGATACCCTGATCCGTGCCAGTGCTTCTTTCCTGAATGGTGGCAAATATAGTGATGAGTGGCATGTCGGTGATAGTGGCTGGTGGGCACAGAACTTCTATCTGGATGTAGCTCGTTACCTGCGTTCACAGCAGACCAGTCTGGTGGCTGATTATCGGGTCAGCTACCACCACAAAATTAGGTGGGGTGACACTGTAGAGCCTTATGCGCATGTTCAGGGACGCCAATATTGGAACGACAAGAGTCCGGATCGAGGTTACTACAGTGGCAAGAATGGCATAGTGGAGTATGTGTCGGGCTCTGACGATTACACCCTGCTGATGGGGGGCGTTGGGCTACGCTGGAACCACTGGTTCGGAGAGACTCAATACGATGCTTGGCCCCATAAATTGAGCCTGGGGATCGAATATCAGCACCGGTTGAAGAGTGATCCCGTCATCAAGGACATTAAATCCGGTAATGACTATGACAAAGGCACCCTGATGATGACGATGGGATTGAGATGGTAATGAGATATTGGTTCAAGGGGTTGCTACTCATTCTGCTGGGAATTGTGCTGCCTGCCCAGGCTAGCCAGGGCATCTTCTATCAGCCCCAGTTGCGGGATGCCACCCTCGGAGAGTTGCGCTGGGATGAGATAGTTGCTCAGGTGAAGCAGGAAGGGTTCGATACGCTAATCGTGCAGTGGACTCGCTACGGTGATGCTTTCGCAAAACCAGAGGAAAGCGCTTGGTTGGCAGCCAGGCTAAAAAGAGCTCATGCCGCGGGGTTGAAGCTGGTTCTGGGGCTTTACGCGGATCCTGCATTTTTTCAACGCCAGGATCAAAGAGCAGGTTCTCTTGCTCGCTATCTTGAGCAGCAGAAAAATCACAACCATCTTCTAGCTGAAGAGTGGTTAAGTCTTCTGGGTGAGGGAAGTATTGCGGGTTGGTACCTACCTGCAGAGTTGGACGATTTCAATTGGCGCGACCCCGAACGGCAAGCACTGCTATCCAGGCATCTGGCCAGCTCTGCCAAGGCGTTGCGCGAAGTGAGTCCGGAACCCGTCTATATCAGCAGCTTCTTCACTGGCAAAATGAGTCCACAAGCCTATCGGGATCTTCTGACCCGCCTGTCAGATAAGGGAGTGAATCTGATGGTTCAGGATGGAAGTGGAACCACAGTGCTGAGCAAGCCGGAGCGTGAGCTCTATCTGGATGCTCTTTCTCCCTGCGAGGGTCGTGTGACTGGTTTGATTCATGAGTTGTTCGTTCAGAAGGGAGAACGCGCAAGTTTTCATGCAGAGCCTTTGGCTGAGCGACAACAGCGGGCACTTATGGTCTCTCCGAGCTCATGTGGTAGCCAACGCTGGTTCTTTTCACTACGTTACTTGCCTGGAATGGCTGACATGCGTTGAAGGTTCGTATGAGCCTCAGCATCAATGTGTGGATCGTTGATCATTACCGACGAGCGTCAGCCGTGTAATCCACAGTGCTCCCGGTGAGCATGCCGGGAGCACAGCGCCTTATGGCTATCCCTTGTTACAGCTGTAGTGGGGGATACCTCATTAGGGATGGGTACGACACCAGGTGTCGCTTTGGCGGTTGTGTCCGCGATTTTGCCATCAAATATGTATTCATATGAAGATGAACATGAACAGTGAGCCGCAAGGTAATAGATTCGGTGATTCACGTTGTTCTGTCTGTTTTGTTAATAGTGTTTTTTGCACTCACCTTTGTGCATAAAGATTGATCTATTCATCTTTTTGAGAACCATTCCCATCTGCCTGTGTTGACTAAATTGTCCACAGTTGCAGAATCGCCCTCCTTGCCACCCCCGATGTGAATCGGGTTCGGAAAGCCTCAGATCTCCGCCCGGAGATGGCTGGGCCGCACATAGGAAAGGTGCTGGCCCACTGCCCGCCTTTCACCCTCGAAATCAGCACACAAGTCAGGAAGCCCTCTTGCTCGTCAGGCAGGAGCGGACGGGTGTGTATATCCGCATGGCCGTGCAGGGACGATACGACCAGCGTTTGTTATGGGTGGTATGTTGCGAATGAATCGCATCTTTTTGATGTTGGCGCTGCTGCCCCTGCTGGTGTGCGCCAGTGAGGTGGACAGAGTGCGTGAAGCCTGGGTGATCAAGGCCCGGGCGGGAGAGCTGGATGCGGCAGCGCACGGGCTGGATGCTCTCTATCGACAAAGTGGTGATGGCAAGGTGCTCGATGACCTGATTGCCGTGCAGCTGTGGCGGGGTGATCGCAAGGGGGCGCTGGCCGCCTGTGAGCCGTGCGAGCTCAGCCCCATCAGCAACAGTACGCTGGAAGGGGTGGCCCGTGCCGCCCGCGATGAGAAGCGCTACACCGAGGCGATCAGCTATTACCGCATCCTGCAGGGACGCGATCCCGCCAACCGCAATGGCTGGCTCGGGCTGTTTCTCACCGCCAGTGATCAGGGCAACCGCGAGCTGGCCCGCCACGCTGCGGGTGAATATGAGGCCAACTTTGGCCGCGATCAGGCGATCCTCGAAGCCCGCATCTATGCCGCCCGTCAGGGTGAGGATCCCATGGGCGAGCTGCTGGCTCGCCAGCAGTGGCTGGAGCTGGAACCGGATAATCACGAGCAGGTGCTGGCACTCTATCGGGTAGCCGTGAGCCTGGGGGCGGGGCCTGCCGCAGCGGATCTGATGGGTCGTTACCCCAAGCTGTTCAAACCGGTCGACCGGCTCTGGCTCGACTACTACCAGGCGGTCAATCTGCTGCGGATCTCGGCCCAGACCGAAGATCCGGCGCTGGCCCGCCGCTCCCTGACTCGCACGCTGGCGCTGCAAGAGCGGATCCTGGCCCGCGCCCCCCACGATCATGTGCTCTATATCAGTGCCCGTCGCGATGTAGTGGTGACCCTGGTAGCCCTTGGCGATTTTGCCCGGGCCGAACGGGAGTCCGCTACGCTGCAGGCCGAAGGGCCGCTACCCGACTATGTGCTGGAGGCGCGCGCCGATGCACTGGCCGGGTTGGGACGGGTGGATGAGGCCTCCGTGATTTACCAGCAACTGGCGACGCCGGCACGGGCCAAAGACAAGCGGCTGCTGGAGAAGCGCTTCTACGCCTATTCGGATGGCGAGCGCTATGGTGCGGCACAGGGTCTGCTGGCCGGTTGGCAGGAGCCGCCGACGCGCTGGGATTTCACCGGCAACATGCGGATGGCCAACGACGACTACGAGAAGGTGTTGCAGCTGAAAACCTTGCTGCAGGCCTGGCGTGGTGAGGCGGGCGCGGCAGAGCGGCAGCTGGAAGGATGGCTGAAAACCGCGCCTGCCAATCCCTGGCTCTGGCTGCAACTGGGGGATATCCGCCGCTGGCGGGGTCATCCCGATGAAGCCGAGCAGGCCTATCAGCAGGCTGTGCGCTGGCTGCCTGCAGGACGCACCGTGCTGGCCGAGCCCGGCCGCCTCAATGCCCGGCTCGACAAGGGCGACTGGCAGGGCACGCCGCAGGCTGTGCGCACCCTCGGCAACCTGACCCGGGATCGTCAGGAGTTACAGCTGCGGCTGACTCTGGAGCAGGCCCCGCAATTTGTCACCGACCTGACCCATGGCCGCAACGAAGGGGGCTCGGTGCAGGCCAGTCGTGACTGGAGCTACGACAGCCGCCTCTACAGCGCTCGCAGCGATGGCGGTGATCGACTGTTTGTCCGCCGTCAGGGCAGCTTTGGCGAGTTCGACCAGCAGCCCGAGCGCGCCGCCTATACCGGGCTGGGGGCCGAGCTTTCTTTCTACCCGCTGCAGCTGACGCTGGAGGGGGGCACGGGGAGCGAGCTCAACCACAAAGGCTATCTGTGGAGTCGCCTCGACTGGCGGTTGAATGATCACTGGACGCTGGGCACTGCCATCAACCTCAACAGTGCCGATACCCCGCTGCGGGCATTGGCGCGTGGCAACGACGCGGATCAATACCAGCTCGATCTGGGCTGGCGTCAGGATGAGACCCGCGAGGGGGCGCTGCGGCTGGAGCGGATGGATATCAGCGATGGCAACCGGCGGCTGACCGCCTCCGGCTGGCTGCGTCAGGAGCTCTGGAGCCGGGATCGCTGGTGGTTTGATACCACCTTGCGCGGCGCCACCTCACGCAACGAGGCGGTGGAGGTCGACTACTTCAACCCCCTGCAGGATCGCAATCTGGAGCTGGAGCTGGCGGGGCGCTACCGGCTGCCGCTGGATGGGCGCCGCTCTTTGCTACAGAGCCTGACCATGAGTGGCAACCACTACTGGCAGCAGGGCTATGGCAGCGATCAGGGGTGGCAGCTCAGCTATCGCCATGACTGGATCCTCTCTCCCGCTCTCAGCCTGGGCTATGGCCTGGGCCGCCGTCAGGCCATCTATGACGGCAACCCCGAGTTCGGAAATTTCATCTTCGCCAATCTGCAATGGAGTTTCATGTGATGAGACGCTGGCTTGCTCCTTTCGTTTTGCTGCTTGCACTGCTGCCTTCGCTGACGCAGGCGGCCCGGCAATCCGATGACTACGTGGTGCTCTGCTACCACGATATCGTCGATCTGAAATTGACCCCCAACCTCAAGCTCTATCCCCAGACCATCCGGCGCGACACCCTGATCCGCCACTTCAACTGGATCAAACAGCAGGGCTATCACCCGGTCAGCTTCCAGCAGATCCTGGATGCCAAAGCGGGCAAGGCACAGCTGCCGGAGAAGGCGATCCTGCTCAGCTTCGATGACGGCTACGAGAGCTTCTACCGGCTGGTCTATCCGCTGCTCAAGCTCTACAACTATCCGGCGGTCTTTGCGCTGGTGGGCAGCTGGCTGGATGTGGCTGATGACAAGATGGTCCCCTACGGCAATGACAAACTGCCGCGCAGCTACTTCGTCGGCTGGCCGCAGATCCGCGAGATGCAGGACTCCGGACTGGTGGAGCTGGCCTCCCACACTTTCACCTCCCACTACGGGCTGCTCGCCAACCCGCAGGGTAACGTGCAGCCGGCGGTTACCACCGCAGGCTGGAGCCAGAATGGCTACGAGAGCATGGCTGACTATCGTGCCCGGATAAAAGCCGACTTCGACGCATCGGCCAGCCAGCTCAGGGAGCAGACCGGTCGGACACCACGGATCCTGGTCTGGCCCTACGGCGCCTTCAACCAGACTGCGCTGGATCTGGCCCGTGCGGCGGGGATGCCCTACACCTTCACCCTGGCGGAAGGGCTAAACAAGCTGAGTGACTCGGGCAGCACGGTGCGCCGCTATCTGCTGGAGGAGGACACCAGCCTCGAAACCCTGGACGAGATCATGGGGGGCAACACCTGGGAGCGGCAGGTGGAGCGGTTGGTGCACGTGGATCTGGACTATGTCTACGACAAGGATCCGCAGCAGATGAACAAGAACATCGACATGCTGCTGGACCGGATCAAGGGTTACGGCATCACCACCGTCTATCTGCAGGCCTATGCCGATGACAACGGCGACGGGGTAGCGGAGGCGCTCTATTTCCCCAACCGTCATATGCCGGTCAAGGCGGATCTCTTCAACCGGGTGGCCTGGCAGCTCAAGACCCGGGCCGGGGTCAAGGTGTTCGCCTGGATGCCGGTGATGGCCTACGACATGGGGCCGAACCATGCCTATGTCACCGACAGCCGTACCGGCACTCCGGCCAAGGGGCAGTATCTGCGCCTTTCGCCCTGGGATCCTGCCAGCCGTCAAATCCTTTTGGATATCTACGAGGATCTCGGTTTTTACACCAAGTTCGATGGCCTGCTGTTCCATGACGATGCCTTCCTCAGCGACTACGAGGGGCCGATGCCGCTGGCTCGCACCCCGGATGCGCTGCAGGTGCAAGGGGAGCAGAAGACCGATCTGCTGATCGATTTCACCATGGCGCTGCGCGATGCTGCCGCCCGTTACCGCCAGGGGGGCGCCGACGGCCTCAAGACTGCCCGCAACATCTATGCGGCGCTGGTGACCGAGCCGCAATCCCAGCAGTGGTTTGCCCAGAGCATGGCGGCGTTTGCCAAGGCCTATGACTACACCGCCGTGATGGCGATGCCCTATATGGAGCAGGCAGAAAACCCCGATGAGTGGCTGGCCAGGCTGGCGGAGGATTCACTGGCACAGGTGCCGGCCAATCGGCTGGTGTTCGAGCTGCAGAGCCGCAACTGGCGCACCGACCAGCCCATCCCCGATGCCGAGCTGGCGCGCTGGATGGAGATCATCCAGCGCAAGGGGGTGACCAACTTTGGCTACTACCCGGATGATTTTCACAACAACCAGCCGGATCCGGCGGTGCTCAAGCCGGTCTTCTCGGTGCAGACCCAGCCTCAGCCGACCCAGCTGCCGGCGACGCCGGTCGCAGTCAGTGCCGCTAAAGCCACCCCAGGGGAGGCGATGCGGTGAAGGATCTTCTGGAAGGGATAGCCATCTTTACGTTGGCCTATCCCAGTCTGATGGCCATGGTGTGGGTCTGTGGTGGTCTCTATTACTACTTCCAGTGGGAGCGAAGGGATATCGCGCTGGCAAAGCGGGGGCTGGAGCTCCCCTATTACCCCAGAGTGACCCTGATGGTGCCCTGCTACAACGAGGGGGCCAACGTCGAGGAGACCATCGGCCACCTGCTGCGCCAGCGCTATCCCGATTTTGAGGTGCTGGCCATCAACGACGGTAGCAAGGATGACACCGGCGCGCGGCTGGATCGGCTGGCGCAGCAGGATCCGCGCCTGACCGTGCTCCACCAGCACAATCAGGGCAAGGCGATGGCGCTCAACAACGGGCTGGCCGTGGCCCGCGGGGAGATCCTGGTCGGCATCGATGGGGATGCGGTGCTCGACTATGACGCGGTGCGCTGGATGGTGAAGCACTTCATCGAGAGCCCGAGGGTCGGGGCGGTCACCGGCAATCCGCGGGTACGCACCCGCTCCACCATCATCGGCAAGATCCAGACCGGCGAGTTCAGCTCCATCATCGGCCTCATCAAGCGGGCCCAACGGATCTACGGCACCGTCTTTACCGTCTCCGGGGTGGTGGTGGCCTTTCGCAAGCAGGCGGTCGAGGCGGTCGGTGGCTGGAGCAATGATATGGTGACCGAGGACATCGACATCAGTTGGAAGCTGCAGCTGGCCGGCTGGCTCATTCACTACCAACCGCAGGCGCTCTGCTGGGTGCTGATGCCGGAGACGGTACGCGGTCTCTACAAGCAGCGGCTGCGCTGGGCGCAGGGGGGCGCCGAGGTGTTTCTGCGCTACGGGTTGCAGGCGATGCGCTGGCGCAACCGCCGCTTCTGGTTGCTGCTGTTGGAGTATCTCTCCAGTGTTGCCTGGTGCTACAGCATGTTGCTGCTGGCACTGATCTGGCTGATTGAGCCTGACGTGAGTGGACTGGCGGTGGGTCATCTGTTCCAGTGGACCGGGGTGATGATGACCGCGATTTGTCTGGTGCAGTTCGGGGTCAGCATCTTTATCGACAACCACTACGACAAGAGCATGGCCCGCAGCTTTATCTGGTGCGTCTGGTATCCGCTCATCTACTGGCTGCTCAATCTGGTGACCGTGGTGGTGGCGGTGCCCAAGGCGATCCTGCGTCGTCGTGGCCAGTTGGCGGTGTGGGAGAGTCCTGACAGGGGGGAGTCGTTCCGTGACAAAACATAAGCTGGCGAACGAGATGATCATCAGCAACGGCGCCCGGCGCAGCTGGAAGTACCGGCTGCGGGATCTGCTGATCCTGCTGGTGACCTGGGGCGGCTGGCTGTTTCTTGCGCTGCAACCTTGGTTCAACTATCTGGAGACGGAGGAGGATGAGAGCTTTATCGGTTCGCTGGATGCCATCGAGGTGGGACAACTGTTTCTGGCCCTGTTGTTCGGCATCTTCCTGTTGATCCACTCCTGGGCGAAATACAACAAGCTGCTGCACCGGCTGGTGGGCAAGCGAGCGGCCCCGAAAGCGCCGTGAGCATGAGGGGCCAGTCGGCCCCTCACTTTTTTATCACCGGTCACGGGCTGCGAAGCGGGCGGGGTATCCGGAGCGTTTTTACGGGCTGGTTTGCCATCCTGATGTCGCCGACACCTCAAAAAACCAGTCGTTTTGCTCATTGTTCACTACTCATCGATGACCTTTTTTCCACAATTTTCACAGATGGCGTGGCGTTCAAAGCGATCCATGTTGGCCAGAAAGGGGCCGGCGGCCCAGCCGGTAATGAAGTCCTTGATAAACGCTTTGCGCTTTTGCTCCGGTGTCAGCTGCTGGCCAAAGGATTTGTCGACCAGCACCACGACATGGTTGGTCTCGCGCTGACAGCTTGAGCAGTAGCGTTGTTCGGTGGATGAAAGCAAGGGGGAGCTCCTGTTCCGGAAGGTGGGCAGCAGGTTTTCCGCCGCAGATATGTGTCGTCCCCATTTGATTCCTTTTGCAGGCCGGTCGTCAATCACGGCAGAGGTGGATTTTGCGCCATCTCCTGTGAAGAGGGGCGAGCCAACAAGGGTGATCACGAGGGGCCAGTCGACCCCTCTTTTGTTTCCGTTTGTCACACATTGCCACACAAGCTTCCCCCTCTGGCAAAGTCTTGTGACCGGACGGGGTTGTAATGGAACCATGAGCAGGGGCGAGGCCCTGCCACGATGGAACCAGGGAGCATGTTATGACGAGTAAACGGGTGTGGTGGCTGTTGCCGCTGCTGGCGGTTGGAGTCTGGTGGCTGGGTTATGCGGGGGAGGCCAACGGGGTGTGGCCCTGGCGCCATGAGATGTTGCTGCTGACGGGCCTGCTGGGGATGGCCTATATGGCCATTTCGCTGTTGCTGGCGTTGCGCCTGCCGCGGCTGGAGGTGTGGTGTGGCGGTCTTGACCGGATGTTGCGATTGCACCGCCAGACGGCCATCGGCGGCGCATTGGCGCTGACCGCTCACTGGCTGCTGGTGGAGTCGCCCAAGTGGGCGGTCTCGGCGGGTTGGCTGAGCCGCCCCGCCCGGCGTGGGGCCAGTGCTGCCGCAGCTGGCGCCGGTGCAGGCAATGGCATCTCGCTCCATGCCCTTGGCAATACCCTGGGGGAGTGGAGTTTCTATCTGCTGATCGCGTTGGTAGTGGTGAGCTTGCTGGCGCTGGTGAGTTATGGCCGTTTTCGGCTGATCCACCGGCTGGCGCCGCTCATCTATCTGGCGGGTTGGGGCCACGGGCTCTGCCTGCTGCCTCAGGTGGGAGCCATGACGCCGGTTGGGGTAGCGATCTGGTTGATCGGCGGGATCGGCGCTAGCGGGGCACTCTATTCCCTGCTGGGGCAAGTGGGGGCGCGCAAGCGCCATCCCGGCCGGGTCGTTGCGGTGCGGACATTGGCGGATCAGACCTGCGAGCTGACCATGCAGCTGGAGCGGCCGCTCGCCCATTACCGCCCGGGTCAGTTTGCCTTTTTCGAATTTGACGCCAAGGAGGGGCCGCACCCCTTTACTCTGGTGCGGGTGTCGGCGGATCGGCGCCAGCTGGTGATCGCGGTACGGGTGCTCGGGGATCATACCCGTCAGCTGGTGGCAGAGGCGCGCATCGGGGATGAGGTAGTGGTGACCGGCCCCTATGGCGCTTTTATCGCCCCGCAAGGGGGAGGGCGAGCCCTCTGGCTGGGGGCCGGGATCGGTATCACGCCGTTTGTGGCCTGGCTGGAGGGGATGGCTGCCCGTGGCGAGCGCGGCGAGGGGATCACTCTGATCCAGTGTGCGCCGGATCTGGCGGGCGCCGTCTACCACCAGCGGTTAGCCGAGCTCTGTCATCGCACCGGTGTGTGCTATCAGCTGCATCTGGACAAGGCGGCCGGGCGGCTGGATCTGGCCCGCATCGCGCAGGATGCACCCGAGCAGGTATGGTTTTGCGGGCCGGAGGGGATGGCAGATGCCCTGACCCGGCTGTTGCCGGTCGGGCATCTGCATCGCGAGCTGTTTCGCTTTCGTTAAGCTCGATGGGCGCCGTTATTTGGCGCTGGCGGGCAACTGCTTGAGGGCGGCCTGTACCGCGGCTTCCAGTTGCGGATCGCGCCCGGCAACCATGTCGGCGGGAGTGAGGGGCACTTGCAGATCCGGGATCAGCTCCTGATTCTCGTAGAAGGTGCCGTCCGGTTTGCGCAGCCCCAGGGTCGGAATGCCGTAGGAGAGTCCCGGGATCAGCCGGGAGTCGTGGCTGTAGACCATGGTGCCGGTGCCGGGCACCGGATCGCCGACGATGGGGCCGACCTTGAGGGCACGGTAGTACTCGGGGAAGGCGGAACCTTCCGAGTAGCTGCCAGCGTTGACCAGCACAACCGAAGGCTTGGTCCACTGGCGAGTGGCGGCGTCGGTTTCCCCCTTGCCCTGACGGGGCCAACTGCTGGCCATCCCCTTGGCACTGCCGCTGCCGGTCAGAAACTCCACCAGGGTATTGGCGAGATAGCCACCGCTGTTGAAGCGGACATCGACGATCAGCGCATCGCGATTGCGCTGTCTGCCGAGGGCATCCGCCACCACCGCATCGTAGACCTCGCTATTCATTGCCGGCAGATAGACGTAGCCGACCCGTCCTCTGCTCAGCCTGGCCACCAGCTCCCGCCGTTTCTCAATCCAGCGCTCCTGTTGCAGCTGGTACTCCTGCTGCTTGTCGATGGCGGTGAGCACCACCTCGTCAGTTTGCTTGTTGCCCTCCTGCTGGAAGGTGAGGGCGAGCCGGGCACCGGCCTGATGGTTGAGGGCCCGATCCAGCTCGGCCAGATTGGCAATCGGGCTGCCGTTGATGGCGAGCAGGCGGGCGCCCGGGGCGATATCGCTCTCCTGATCCAGCGGGCCGCCAGAGAGCAGGGCAGTGAGCATCACCCCTTGCTCGCCATCCTGCCAGTAGCCGCCAAGGCTGGCGGTCTCGTCCGCCATGCGGGGGAAGGGGGCGGGGCCGCGGCCCCAGGTGTGGGAGACATTGAGCTCGCCAGCCAGCTCCGCCAGCAGGTTGCCAAAGTCCCGCGGGTTGCCGATGCCCGGCAGCAGGCGGCGGTAAGCGGCGACATAGCTCTCCCAGTTCACCCCGTTCATATCGTCCAGATAGAACTCATCCCGGGTGAGCCGGGCGATCTGATCGAAGGCGGCGGTCATGCGTGCCTGCCAGCGGCTGGTGGGCTGCAAGGCGAAGGGGGCGCTGGTGGCCTCGCCGGAGTCGAGGTGGATCCGGGTGATCTCCCCATCCCGCACCAGGGTAGCCAGGGTGCCCTGCTGGTTGAGGCTTGCCAGCGCGGGGCCGGCCTGTTCGCCAAACAGTTCGCTGGTTTTGCCCTTGCGCAGATCCTGGCTGTAGCCCTTGATCTCGCTCTCGCTGTTGACCCCCATCTCCTCCACCAGATAGATCAGCTGGTCGCCGCTGATGCGGCTGGCGAGCAGGGTGCCAGTGGGTTGCAGCAGCAGCGCTTCGCGATGGTTGAGACGATCGCTCTCAAAGCCGTATCCCCCTTTCGGCGGCTCCAGCTCGGCAATCGCATCGGCTCTGGCGGCGCGGCTGCTGTAAATGCCGAGCAGGTTGGTAACGAGGGGCTCGCCATCGGGCCCCAGTGCGCCAAATCGGGTCGATTGCCAGTAGAGGATGGCGCCATCCTGGCTCCAGCCCGGTTGCCCATCCTGATAGCCGTTGAGGCTGACATTGACCGGTTTGGCCTTGGGATTGGCCGTGTCGATCACCGCGATCTCCTGCTCTGCCGCATCGGGGCGGAAGGTAAGCGCCAGATGGCGGGAGTCGGGGGCAAAGGCGAGATGCACCTCGTGGCGCGACGGGTTGAAGCTGGCAGGCACCAGCTCCCGCTGCTTGTTGCTCGCCAGATCCAGCAGATGGATGGCCTGGCCATCCACCACGAAGGCGAGCTGTTTGCCATCGGGGGAGAGCACTGGACGGCTGATCCCCTTGCCGGGAATGGCCAGCAGCAGGCTCTCGGTCAGAGTGCCGGGATCGCTGAACAGCAGATCCGGATCTCCCTTGCGCAGGCGATAGAGGGCGGCGTGCCCCTGTTGCTCCGACAGATAGATGAGGGCGCGCCCCTGCTCGGCGAAGAGGGGGCTGGATTGCTCGCTCGGGTCACGAGTCAGCTGGCGCACCCGCTCCCGCTCGGGGTCGACGGCAAACAGGTTGCCCTCGCTCACCAGGATCAGCTCATCCGCCTCTTCGCTGACCAGCGCTTCGTCTGCCAGGGTCAGGGCCTCGCTCGCCTCATCCGGCGTGCTTGCCACTTGCGGGGTGAGGGTCAGCTTGCGTGGCTCGCTGCTACCGGCATCGAGGCGATAGAGTTCACCCAGCCATGACCAGACCAGATCACCACTGCGAGAGGCGCTGAGCCCCCGTACCGGATGGCCCTGATAGTGGGTCAGCTGTTGCTCCTTGCCGCTGGCGAGATCCCGGCGCCAGACGTTGAAATCGCCGCTGCGCTCGCTCAGGTAAAAGAGGGTATCTCCCTTGTCGCTCCAGACCGGATCGGTGGCCGCCACCCGATCTTCGGTCAGCTGCTTGTGCTGCTTGCCATCAAACAGCCAGAGACGGGGCACCGCGAACGAGTGCTGATGCTTGCGAAAGGGTTGATCCGCCGCGGGCATCTGGTAGACGAGCCGCTCCCCGTGGGGGCGGGCGAGAGTCGCAGGCAGCGGCAGATCGGCCTGCAAGGTGCCGCCGGTGATCGGGGTCCAGTAGAGCTCGCCCCATTGGTAGCCTTCCGCGACAAAATGGTCGGCATCGGGCGCCCCCAGGCGCTGGCTGCTCAGCAGCAGCCGTTTGCCATCGGCGCTGAAGGCTTGCGGCAGATCGGTGCGCGAATCGCGGGTGAGGCGCACCATCTCGCCGCCGCTGGCGGGTACCACGAACACATCTTCGTTGCCGTAGAGATTGGCGGCAAAGGCGAGCTGTTTGCCATCCGGCGACCAGATTGGCCGCTGGCTCAGGTAGTCGCTGCCGGTGAGCGCCGTAGCGGGGCCACCCTCGGCACTGGCGACAAAAATGCGCCCCTGCCAGGTGAAAGCAAGCCGCTTGCCATCGGGGGAGAGGGCGGGCTCGCGTAGCCAGAGCGCATCGGCGGCGACACTGGCGGACAGCCAGAGCAGAAGTGGCGAGAACAGCAGGGTGGCGAGGCGGCACGAAGAGCGCATGGCATGATCCTGTCGGGGAGTGGAGTGTTATCTTCGCCGATCATTGTCCCGGGTGCCAGCGCGATAATTATTGGTATCTTGTTGTTTTAACTGTTAATTACCAATGCCAAATGACGGCGTTCAAGGAAGATGGCCTGGCTGCGGCAAGATATGTTTTGCCGGGCATATTGAGTATTGATGGCGATCCAATATCATGGCGCTCGCTCGCCGCTCGGCGGGCATCGTTCAGATGATCTGGTAACAAGAAAAGCCCGCACCAGAGGCTTGTCGAGGGATGGAATGAGAGCCGTATTACTGTGTTTGTTGGGGCTTTGGCCCGCATTGAGTTTTGCCTTGACCGAAAAAGCCGATTTGGTGGTGGTCAAGAAGTCGACCTATAGCCTGACCCTGATGAAGGATGGCAAAGAACTGAAGCGCTACTGGATTGCTCTGGGCCCGGCGCCCAAGGGGCACAAGCAGCAGGAAGGGGATCAGCGTACGCCGGAAGGGCGCTACACCCTCGACTACAAGAAGACCAATTCCGGCTACTACAAAGCTATCCATATCAACTATCCGAACCTGGATGACATCAAGCGCGCCAATGAGCTGGGTGTTCGTCCGGGTGGCATGATCATGATCCACGGCCAGCGCAACAGCATTGGCAACCGCAGGGTTCAGCCTTCCAACTGGACCAATGGCTGCATCGCCATGCTCAATCACGAGCTGGATGAGGTGTGGGACGCCGTTGACCCAGGTACGCCCATCGTCATCGAGCCCTGATCCCCTTGTGCACGCCCGCGACTCCGCGGGCGTTTTATTTTCCGCCAGTGATGACGTGACAGCGCTTGCTGTCCCGTGCTAGTTTTTTCGGCTCGCTTTGGCTGTGACAAGGAAGATCACATGATGTCAGTAACGAGCGTGCCCGAGCGAACGGGGATGCTCTGGTGGCGTGCCACACTGGATATGCTCCCGCTCTCCATTTCTGTGATCCCCTGGGGGATCCTGTGTGGCGCTTTGGCGTTGCAGGCAGGGCTGAGTCCGCTTCAGGCTCAGCTGATGTCGTTGCTGGTCTACGCCGGAGCCGCCCAGCTCTCGGCCACGACCCTGTTCGGGGCGGGCACGCCCCTGCTGCCCATCATGGGCTCCACCATGGTGATCACTTCCCAGCATCTGCTATACGGCTTCACCTTCCGCCGTGACGTATTGCCGCTCTCCCTGCGCTGGCGGGCCAGCCTTGCTTTTTTCCTGACTGATGAGATGTTCGCTGTGGCGCTGAAAGACCGGGAGCGCAGCGGCCACTTTGATCCGGCCTACGCGCTCATCGCGGGATTCGTCTTCTATCTGTTCTGGAATCTGGCGACCCTGCTCGGCATCGCGGCCGGCCAGTACATCGATGGACTGGACAGCATGGGGCTGGATTTTGCCATCGCGGCCACCTTCATCGCCATGACCATTCCCGCCATGAAAAACTTGTCCATGGTTGCGGCCACTCTGGTGAGCGGCGGCACAGCGTTGCTTACCAAGCCGCTGCTGGCGGAGATCCACATCATCGTCTCGGCTCTGGCTGGCATGGTGGTGGGCTATGTGTTGCACCGGATGAGGAGGTAGCGTGAGCTGGCTGATGATTGGCCTGCTGGCCCTGATCACCTTTTTCAACCGCTTCGCCTTCTTTTCTCGGTTGACCCGATATCAGCCGGGTGCCGAGATGGGGGCGTTTCTCGGCTTCTCGGCCCAGTCGGTGCTGACTGCCATCTGGTTGCCCATCGTCTTTAGCTACGAGCCGGGGATAGGTCTTGACTGGGATCCTGACTACCTGACCGCCACCCTGTGGGTGATGCTCTTGACCCTGTTGCGGCTGCCGACTCTGGTTGTGGTGGTGGGTGGAATGGGGGGCTTCTTCCTGCTGCGCTGGCTGGGAGGCATAGCCGAGCTCTTGCCTTGGTGAAGCGCGAGCCGTGATCTTGTGTAATGGATGTCATTATTCGACATCCGTCATGTCATGAATGTCACTTCAAAAAAAGCCTGCAAATGGTGAGGATATGGGCTCTATCCGTGAAGGAGTGTCCCATGTCTTTGATCGAAACCTGTCAGCGTATCGTGCGCGATCCCCATCTCTCCGCCGCCCAGAAGAGCCACGCACTGGCGCTGGCCGCCGAGAATGCGTTGCCCTACCCCGACCTGCCTGCCGCAGTCGCCGAGGCGATGGAGCAGGGATTTATCTGCGACATGTTCGAAGGGCATGCCCCCTACAAGCCGCGTTATGTGCTGCCGGACTATGAAAAATTCCTGAGTCAGGGCTCTGCCTGGCTGGAGCTGGCGGCGCCGCAGGATTTTGACGAGGCGCTCAACGCCCTGCGCATCCTCTATCACCATGTCCCCTCCGTCACCGGCATGCCGGTCTGGCTGGGACGGCTCGACCATCTGCTGTTGCCGTTTGTCGGCGAACTGGATGACGAGAGCCTCTATCGCAAGCTGAAGGGGTTCTGGGTCTATCTGGATCGGGTGCTGCCGGACGCCTTCATGCACGTCAACATCGGGCCTGATGACAACCGCATCTGCCGCCTGATCCTGCGCATCGACAACGAGCTCAAGCAGGTGGCGCCGAACCTCACCTTCTTCCACGATCCGGAGCAGACCCCGGACAGCCTGCTGCTGCAGGCGGTGAAGAACATCGCCGAGTGCAGCAAGCCGCACATCGCCAACTACCCGATCCATCGCGATACCTTTGACCAGCGTGGTTTTGGCATCGTCAGCTGTTACAACGCCTTGCCGCAGGCCGGTGGCGCCAATACCCTGGTGCGCATCTCCCTCAAGCGGGTCGCCGAGCAGTGCCAGGGGATCGATGACTTCCTCGGCTGCCTGCTGCCCCACTACTGCCGTCTGGCCTCCCAGTTGATCGAAGCGCGGGCCGCTTTCTTGCATCAGGAGTCCGGCTTCTTCAACAGCTTCCTGGTGAAAGAGGGGCTGCTGGATGAGGATCGCTTCGTCCCCATGTTCGGCATCTACGGCATGGCGGAAGCGGTCAATATCCTGATGGATAAAGAGAATCTGCCGGATCGCTATGGTCACGGCGAGGAGGCGAACCAGCTTGGCTATCGCATCTCGGCCCAGCTCTCGGAATATGTCACTGCGACGCCGCAAACCCATGCCTGGGGTGGTCGCGCCCTGCTGCACTCGCAAGGTGGCCTCAGCATCGATGTGGCAGTCACCCCCGGGGTGCGCATCCCCTACGGGCAGGAGCCGGATCCGGCCAGCCATGTGCTGGCGCTGGCGCCGCACCACACTTATTACCATTCGGGGATCAGCGAGATCCTCACGCTGGATCCCACCATCCGCCAGAACCCGCAGGCACTGCTGCAGCTCTGCAAGGGAGCGCTCGCTATCGGTATGCGCGAGTTCACCGCCAACGTGGCCGACAGCGATCTGGTGCGGGTGACCGGCTACATGATCCGCAAGAGCGACGTGGCTCGCTTCGCAGAGGAGGGATCGCGCTTGCAGACCACCTGTCTCGGTGCCGAGGCGAGTGAAGTGACCGCCATTCGTCAGCGGGCTCCGCGGGTAGTCGCCCACGAATCGACCATCGGCGAGTATTGAGTTCGCACCGATGGCTGATGTCTTGCCAACACGCAGCGCTCTGGTGAGCAGGGTGCTGTCGTTCTCCTGTGTCGACGGGCCGGGCAACCGGCTGGTGCTGTTTCTGCAGGGCTGCAACTTTCGCTGCCCCGGCTGCCACAACCCGCACACCATAGGGCTGTGCGACGATTGTGGCGACTGCCTTGCGGTCTGTCCGAGCGGCGCCCTATCCATGAGCGAAGGCAAGGTTCATTGGCAGGCGATGCTCTGTACCGACTGCGACGCCTGTCTGGAGGCCTGCCCGCGCAGCGCCAACCCCAAGACGGCCACCATGACGGTGGCCGACGTGCTGGCTCTACTGCGACGCTACGGCCCCTTGCTGACCGGCATTACCGTCTCCGGTGGTGAGGCGACCACCCAGCTCCCCTTTGTGGTTGCGCTGTTTGCTGCCATCAAGGGCGCGCCGGATCTGACCCATCTCACTTGCCTGCTCGACAGCAACGGTTCTCTGGCCGAAACCGGCTGGCAGCGGCTGCTGCCGGTGCTCGACGGCGCCATGCTCGATCTCAAGGGGTGGCGTGACTCGGTGCATCACACTCTGACCGGTTATGGTCGCGAGCGGGTGCTGGCATCGCTGCAACTGCTGGCACGCCACGGCAAGCTGGCCGAACTGCGGCTGCTCCATGTGCCGGGCAAGAGCGATTTTCTGGATGCGAGTGGTGAGCTGGACGAGGATCTTGCCGCCTTCTTGCAGCAGCTTGGGCCTGTGCCCATTCGCCTCAACGGCTTTCGCCACCATGGGGTACGGGGGGAGGCGGCGCAATGGCCAGAGGCTCACCAAACCGAGCTGGAACAGCTGGCCAGCCGTTTGCGTGCAGCGGGATTGGGGGCGGTCTCACTGCCTGCCTTGATGGGCTGAGTGGTTGCGTCATCCGGTGACCGTCATGGTGTGAGGTGCGGCATGGAAAGGCCGCAACTGTGATTTCTGTCTATTGGTGGGGGCGAGAACGGCGGCTAGAATAATGGCCATCTTCTTAACCCCTCAATGACAGATAATCATGAGTGAAAGCAAGGCGTTATATCGGGTTCAGTTTATTTGCCACAGCGAGCGCTACGAAGTGTATGTGCGCGAAGTCAATCAGGGCCAGCTGTTCGGTTTTATCGAGATTGCCGACTTTGTCTGGGACAACCACACGGCGCTTATCGTCGATCCCAGCCATGAAAAGCTCAAGAGCGAATTTGCCGATGTGCATCACACCCTTATCCCCATGCATCAGGTGTTGCGCATCGATCAGGTGAAAAAGCAGGGGGCAGCTCGCATCACGGATCTGGGTAGCAATGTCGCCTCTTTCCCCAGCCCCATTTATACCAAACGTCCCTGATCCCTCATTGCCATGGATGTTTCGCCGTGGCGAAACATCCATCTCTTCTCGCTGTCACCTGGCTCAGGGCTCGACCAGCTCGCGACCCAGTTGCAGGATCCGCTGGCGGAACCAGTGGCGGGCCGAACCATCACCGGCCGGGCCATACCAGACCAGACTGTGACTCACCTTGCCGTAATCGAACGGTGCCGGGCGCATCACCAGATCCGGCTGACTGGCCATGCAGGCCGCCCATCCACCGATGGCGGTGAGGATCAGATCGGTCTGGGGTAGCAGGGCCGCCGCGCTGGCAAAATCGGGCAGGGTGGCGCCAATCTGGCGACGCACCTGTTGCTGGGCCAGACTCTGCTCGAAGAAGGGGTTGGCCAGCTCCTGATCCCGGATGGCGATATGGCGCCAGCTCAGATAGGCATCGAGATCCCAGGGCTTGGCGAGCGCCGGATGATCTTTGCGTAACAGGCAGACCAGTTTTTCTTCCCGCAGGGTCTCCCACACCAGCCCGGGCTGGCGCGGTAACGGCTGGCTCTGGTCATGGGGCAGGATGACAAAGTCGAGTTTGCCCGCTGCCAGCGCCTCCAGCCCCTGCTCATCTTTGTTCCAGATCTCCGGCACCATACCCGGCACCTCCTGCATCAGCTGACCCAGAATGGGGCCCACCGGCCAGGTCATCACACTCTCGCGCAATCCGAGCCGCAAGCTGCCCTGCCACTGCTGGGGGGTGAAGGCGTTCTGGCGGGTGAGGCCGTTCAGCTCCCCCAGCAGCCGATGCAGGGTGGGAGCCAGTCGCTCGGCCATGGGGGTGAGCAGCAGCTGGTTGCCCTGGCGATAGAGCAGTTGATCCCCCAGCAGATCCCGCAGCTGGTTGAGGGTCTTGCTGACGGTAGAAGGCGTGGTGCAGAGCCGCTCGGCGGTGCGGGTGACGCTCTGGTTGTCTAGCAGCAGATGCAGGGTGACCAGATGGCGACCTCCCAGCCGAGAGAGAGCGATCAGATCCATAGTGGCTCCTGAAGTGGATAAAGATAAGCGGATGAAAAGACAGGCTCTGAATCAGTACGATACAGCGTGACCTGCTGGCATTCTCTCACAGCAGGGGGAGGGTGAGCAGACCCCTCAAGAGGTGACTGCGAACGCAACAGACAAAAAAAGCCCCGCCAAAGCGGGGCTGATGCAGATTAGCCCTTGAGCACCGCGGCCATGGCGTCAGCCACATAGTCGACGTTGCGGCTGTTGAGGCCCGCCACGCACATGCGGCCGGAGCGCACCAGATAGACGGCGAACTCCTCGCGCAGTCTGTCCACTTGCTCCGGGGTGAAGCCGGTGTAGCTGAACATGCCGCGCTGGTTGATGAAGTAGCTGAAATCGCGGCCCGGCACCTTGGCGCTCAGCACCTCGAACAACTTCTGGCGCATCGCCTTGATGCGGGTGCGCATCTCGGTCACTTCATCGACCCACATGGCGTGCAGCTCCGGCTGGCTCATCACCGCCGCAGTGATCTGGCCGCCATGGGTGGGAGGGCTAGAGTAGTTGCGGCGCACGGTGGCCTTCATCTGGCCCAGTACGCGGCTTGCCTCTTCGGCATCCTGACAGATGACCGACAGGCCGCCGCAGCGCTCGCCGTAGAAGGAGAGGTTCTTGGAAAACGAGTTGCTGACGAAGAAGCTGACACCGGCGGCCACCATGGCGCGGATGGCGTAGGCATCCTCTTCCAGCCCGTCACCGAAGCCCTGGTAGGCGATGTCCATAAAGGGGATCAGGTTCTTCTCGACCACCAGCGCGATCACCCGATCCCACTGGGCGCGGGAGAGATCCACCCCGGTCGGGTTGTGGCAGCAGGGGTGCAGCAGCACGATGCTCTTGGCCGGCAGGGTACTCAGGCAGTCGATCATCGCATCAAACTGCACGCCGCCAGTGGCCGCATCGTAGTAGGGGTAGTCGTGCACCTTGATGCCGGCGCCTTCGAACATCGCCTTGTGGTTATCCCAGGTGGGATTGCTGACCCACACCTCGGAGGTCGGGAAGTAGCGCTTGAGCAGATCGGCGCCGATCTTCAGCGCGCCGGAGCCGCCGATGGTCTGGATGGTGGCGATACGTCCCGCCTTGACCACTTCATGGTCGGCACCAAACAGCAGGTGTTGCACTGCGGTGCGGTAGTTGGCGGCGCCTTCCATCGGCTGGTAGGGGCGCGGGGCAGGGGCGGCCGCGCGCTGGGCTTCGGCCTGCTGCACCGACGGCAGCAGCGGAATGCGCCCCTGCTCGTCGTAATAGAGGCCGATCCCCAGGTTCACCTTCTGCTCGCGGGTGTCTTTGTGGAAGGTCTCGACTAGCGTCAGGATGGGGTCGCCAGCATAGGCATCGACGTGTTCAAACATGGGGGATCCTTGAAATTGACTGTCCAGTAAAACCGGCGGTCAGCCGGGCTGGACATCATGGCGCAAAGCTGGCGGTGGCTCAAGCCCGAAAGGGACGGGGGCTGGCGGGCAGACGCCACACAGCCGTAAACGGAATGATGCGGGGTCGCCCGCAGCCTCATTCACCGGTCCTACTTCAGATAGGATCGCAATACCCGCACTACTTGATCCAGATCTTCCAGCCGCTCGGCCGGGGTCGCCTCTTCGGCACCCAGATGCTCACGCATGTGCCCTTCCAGCACCTCCAGCATCAGGCCGTTGACGGCACCGCGAATGGCCGCGATCTGCTGCAAAATGGCGGCGCAGTCGCTCTCCTGCTCCAGCGCGTGCTCCAGCGCACCGGCCTGTCCCTTGATGCGACGTACCCGTGCCAGCAGCTTCTTTTTACCGTGAATGGTGTGTGACATGCAGGATCCTCTCGATCAATAAAACTATACTGGGGTATAGTATATTGCATTGTCGTTCTCAGGAGAAATCCATGTCATCCCTTGCCTCATCCCACTGCCACCAACCCGTCGTCCACGAAGGGAATCCGCTGGCCGAACAGAAGACTCGCTGGGCCGTGCTGCTGACTGTCATCATGATGGTGGCGGAGATCGGCGGCGGCTGGTTCTACAACTCCATGGCGCTGCTGGCCGATGGCTGGCACATGAGTTCCCACGCGCTGGCGCTCGGCCTCTCGGTGCTGGCCTACCGCGCCGCCCGCCACTTTGCCCGCGACCACAGATTCAGCTTCGGCACCTGGAAGATCGAGGTGCTGGGTGGCTTCACCAGCGCTCTCCTGCTGGTGGGGGTGGCCGGGCTGATGCTGTTCGAGTCGGTGTTCAGGCTGCTCGATCCCAGCCCGATCCACTATCAACAGGCGATCGCCATCGCGCTGGTGGGGCTGCTGGTGAATCTGGCCTGTGCCTGGCTGCTCAAGGATGATCACGGCCATCATCACCACGGCCATGGGCATGACCACCATCATGGGCATGACCACCATCATGGGCATCACGACCACGATCATCATGACCATGACGATCACCACGGCCATCAGGATCTCAACCTGCGTGCCGCCTATATCCACGTGCTGGCGGATGCGGCCACTTCCGTGCTGGCGATCCTGGCACTGGTGGGGGGCATGCTGTGGGGGGCCGACTGGCTGGATCCCCTGATGGGCATAGTGGGGGCCGTACTGGTGGCGGTGTGGGCCTGGGGTCTGCTGCGCGACTCCGGTCGGGTGCTGCTGGATGCCGAGATGGATACCCCGCTGGTGGCGGAGATCCGTGAGGTCATCGCCGAGCTGCCGGGCACCGATATCCGCGATTTGCACGTCTGGCGGGTGGGGCAGCAGCAGTATGCCTGCGTGCTCTCTTTGCTGATGGTCAATCCGCTACCGGCGCAGCAGATCCGCGAGCGGCTGGCGATCCATGAAGAGCTGGTACATGTGACCATCGAGATCGCCAGCGAACAGGATAAATAACGGGGGCCGTTGGCCCCCCTGGTTTCAGTGCCGTTGGTTCCCTGATGTCAGTGCGGCTGCCCGGTGATCTCATCCTGGGGCTTGTGTTGCCACACAGCGCCGAGCAGCAGCTTGAGCAGCAGTCCGGGCGGGTTGTCCAGCAGCTTGCCGGACTCCAGCAGCAGCTGACCATCGGCGCGAAACCCGAGGCTGGCATCGATGGTGCCATCCTCCGAGACCACCTGGAGCAGGCCATTGAGGGCGGAGCGTTCACCGGGCTGACAGCGCAGCCGCAGTTCGCGGGGTTCCCCCAGCAGGGTGAAGGCGCGGCTCAGCGGGGGCGAGTCTTCATAATCGGGCCAGTTGAAGAAGTGATACTGCTCGGCCAGGGTGCCAGCCTGCTGGCAAAACTGGTCGAACAGCTGCCCGATCGCCTGATACTCCTGATCGAGTCGTCTTGCCTGCTCTTCAATCCGTTTCATTGCTTACTCCTTGTCTATCCACTTGATCAGACATTGCTTTTCTGACCCCGTGACTGCCGTTTTCCAGATATGAGGCCAAATGGCCGCGAGGTCTGTGAGCCGGATCGAAGTTTCAGTCTGAAAACGTTATCTTGTTGAAACTGGATGGTTTTTTTGCCCTTTCGCTCACATTTGAATCGATTGCCGCTGATTAATATGGCACCGCCTGGCAATGACCGGGTGCTCGACTATCGAGACTAACTACAGCGGGAATTATAAAAATATGGATATGAAAAAGACCAAAGTGGCGCTGGTAACAGCCTCACTGCTCGCGCTTTTGTCTGGCTGTCATGACAATACATCACCCTCCAACCCCAAGCCCCCGGCCGAGCCTATCGCTCGCCTGCCCAAGATAGATCCCCCCAAAGAGCTGCTGATGGCCGGTAACAATCAGGCTGTGATCGCTCTGGTCGATACCCAGACCGTGGCAGCCAGAAGTGCCGAAGGGCCCTTTGCCAGCTACAGCCTCCATCTCTGGAACAATGAGGCCTGCTCTGCCACCGAGGCGAGCGGCCTGAACAGCGGTTGGGACGACAAGAGCAAAAGTCCCGCTGCGGCTGACAGTTTTGGCCCGGCCTGGGTGGTGCCGCTCAGCAAGCTGGAAGGTTGCATCAACTTTATCGCTCGCAACGGCGATCTGGCCAACCTGACCGGCAGCGACATGAAGGTGATCTTCAAGGATCATCCGGATCGCACTGTAGCCATTGTGGCGGGCAAGAAAGAGGTGTTTGGCAGCCGCGCCGACGCCTTCACCGCCGCGTTTGGTGTGGCGGGGGCCAGCGCTCATCTGATCGATGGCAACACCCTGATTTGGCAAGGGGGCAAGGACAAGCCCCATGTTCGCCTCTACTACGCAGCATCAGGGCAGATCACAGCGAATAACAAGGGGGTATTTGATTTCCCCTATATCAAACTGACACCTACCACTCTGAGCGCCGAGCAGCAGGCCAAATATCCGCACATCAAGGAGGCAGCTGCCTTTGCCTTGCCCAGCGGCAAGGATCTCAAGCCGCTGCTCAAGGGGGAGCTGGTGGCTATCGGTACCGATGCGGACGGTATTTTGCAGGGCGCAACTCTGGTGCAGAGCGCCGGCGCCCTTGATGCCCTCTATGCGACCGAGGCAACCAAGCTCAGCTATGGCGCCGTGGTAGATGGCAACCGTGTCACCTTCCGCCTCTGGGCGCCGACGGCCAAGTCGGTCAAGCTGGCTCTCTACAATGCCAATCACAAGAAACGTCGCAAGGTGGCGATGACCTTTGACAGCGCCAGCGGTAGCTGGAGTTACGAAGGGGGGAGCGAGCTGATCGGCCAGTTCTACCGCTACGACATGGAGGTGTACCACCCGCTGAGCCGCAAAGTCGAGCACTACGAGGTGACCGACCCCTACTCCCTGAGTCTGGCGATGAACTCCGAGTTCAGTCAGGTGGTGGATCTCGACGATCCGGCCCTGAAACCGGAAGGATGGGACAGCCTCAAGGCGCCACACAGCCAGCAGAACCCCGCCGATATCACCATCTATGAGGCCCATGTTCGCGACCTGACCGGCAACGATGCCTCCACCGATGAAGAGAAGCGCGGCAAGTTTGTCGGTCTGACCCAGCCCGACTCTGTACCGGTCAACCACCTGAAATCCCTGGCAAAGAGCGGCGTCAGCCACCTGCACCTGCTGCCGGTGTTCGATATCGCCACCGTCAACGAGGATCCGGCCAAGGTGGCCAATCTCGGCGATGACTTCAGCAAGCTCTGTCAGGTCAATCCGGATGTGAAAACATCCAAATTTGGTGGCTATTGCGGTGGCGGCCAGACTGTGGGGGATGTGCTGGCCGACCTGCATGGGGGCGACAGCAAGGATAATCCGCAGGTGCAGGAGCTTTCCGGTTACCTGCGCGGCGTCGACTCCTTCAACTGGGGTTATGATCCCTACCACTACACCACGCCGGAAGGCTCCTACGCCACCAACGCCGAGGGCACCAAACGTATTCTGGAGTTCCGCGAGATGGTCAAGGCCATCAAGCAGAACATCGGCATGAACGTGGTGATGGACGTGGTCTACAACCACACCAACGAATCCGGGCTCGGCCCCAAGTCGGTGCTCGACAAGATAGTGCCCTGGTACTATCAGCGCCTCAATCCGGAGACCGGCTCGGTGGAGAACTCCACCTGCTGCTCCAACACGGCGCCGGAGCACGCCATGTTCGCCAAGCTGATGGATGACTCTCTGGTCACCTGGGCGCGCGACTACAAGATTGACGCCTTCCGCTTCGACCTGATGGGCCACCATCCGAAAGATCAGATGGTGCAGGCTCTGGCCGCGGTGAAGAAGGTCAATCCCGAGATGTACTTCTACGGCGAGGGGTGGAACTTCGGCGAAGTGCAGGATGACAAGCGCTTCGTGCAGGCTACCCAGAAGCATCTGGGCGGTACCGGTATCGGCTCTTTCTCGGACCGCTTGCGCGATGCGGTGCGCGGCGGCAGTCCGTTCGACGGCGGCGATACCATTCGCAAGACCCAAGGCTTTGGCAACGGTGCTTTCGTCGATCCTAACGAAATGAGCAAGGTGGATCTGGCTACGGCCTTGCACCAGTCCGATCTGGTGCGGCTCGGCATGGCGGGCAACCTCAAGGAGTTCGTGCTGACCGACAAGGATGGCATGCCGAAGAAAGGCGCCGAGATCGACTACAACGGTCAGAGCGCCGGTTATGCCCAGGATCCGGTGGAAGTGCAGAACTATGTCGACAAGCACGACAACCAGACCCTGTTCGACAACCTGATCTACAAGGCGCCTGCCGGAGCCGATCTGGTACGGATGCAGGGGGTATCTCTCGCCACCGCCATGCTGGGTCAGGGCATTCCCTTCACCCACGCCGGTGTCGAGCTGCTGCGTTCCAAATCCATGGAGCGGGACAGCTATGACTCGGGCGATTGGTACAACAAGGTCGACTACACCCTGGGCGACAACAACTTCGACAAGGGGTTGCCGCGCAAGGACAAGGATGGCGACAACTATCCGCTGATTGAGCAGGTGCTCGGCAAGCATGCCAAGCCGGGCTCGGCCGAGATGGCGCAGATGGTGAGCTTCTATCAGGAGCTGGCGGAGCTGCGCAACTCTTCCCGTCTGCTGCGTCTGGGCAGTGGCGCCGAGGTGATCAAGCGGGTCGACTTCCGCAATACCGGCCCGGATCAGGTGCCCGGCCTTATCGTCATGACGGTGGATGATGGCGTCAGTGCCGGAGCGGATCTGGATCCGGCCATCGACGGTCTGGTGGTGATGATCAACGCCAGCAACCAGAGCCAGAGCATCGGCGACTTCCGTGACGGTAACGATCAGCCGATCGATCTGAGCGGTATGGTGCTAAGCAGCAAGCATCGCGCTGTCGACAGCATCGCCAGCGGCGCCGCCTATGATAACGGCCAGCTGACGCTGGGGGCCTGGTCTGCCGCCGTGTTCGTCAAGCCGCAGTCTGGTGCACAGGGCGCGGGCCTGCCGGTCAGCAAGAAGACCGACCTGAGCACCCTGCCACCGTTTGGCAACACCGATGTTTATCTGAAGGGCTTCTTGGACCCCAGTTTTGGCGACAAGAATCCGCTGACATTTACCAGTAACTTCATGTACGAGTTCAGCGCAGAAGTGACGGCGGAGCAGCTTGGTAACACCGAATTGAAGGTGGCTGACTCTGGCTGGAGCATTAACTACGGCAGCTGCAACGCCGGTGACAAGCTGGTGGTTGGCACTCCGCTGACCCTTTGCAAGGGGGGAGAAACCGGCAATATCGGTGTCGATCTGGCCAAGGCAGGCAGCTACAAGTTTGTCTTTACCGCCATGAACAAGGACAAACCGACCCTGAGCGTCAGCTTCACCGAGCCGGTGCAGAGCTGCAAGGTGCTGGATACGGTGGCGGGCAATCCGCTCGGCTACAACCTGTTCGTCAAGGGTGAGCTCTCCGGCTGGGGAGCCCAACCTCAGTACCAGCTGAGCTACAAGGGGATGGACGGCGATCTCGCCATCTATCAGGCGGCGTTCAACTATGCCGGCAGCACCGAGTTCAAGGTCGCCAACGAGGACTGGAGCAAGGAGTACCTGCTCAACGGTGGCGGCGCGGTGAACGCTGAAACCGGCTATTCGTTCGCCTTCTCCAAGGGTGGCAGTGCCAACAACAGCATCACCCTGCCGCAGGGGCTGTGGAGTGTGCTGGTGAAGGTTGACCCGGCTGGCGTCAAGGCGGGCACAGCCGTCATTCAGGAGTGCAGCGTCAAGTAAGCAAGCCATTGAGTCCGGGGGATGGCTCGGCGCCCCCGGGTTGAATTCCACCTTGCCAAGGGTGGGATAACTCCGAGAGAGTAAGCAAAGCGCGACTGCCGACCGGCAGGCGCGCTTTTTCTTTTCGGGGCGCAATGAGAGGAAAAAGAAAAGCCGTCCCGGTTGGGGGACGGCTTTTGGCTGGGATGCCATTGGCTGGCTTAACCCTTGCGCAGCAGGCGCAAGGCGTTGGCGGTCACCAGCGCGGTGGCGCCGGTATCGGCCAGCACCGCAATCCACAGGCCGGTGATGCCGAGCAGACTGGTGACCAGAAAGATGGCCTTCAGCCCCAGCGCCAGCGCGATATTCTGGTGAATATTGGCCAGTGCCGCCCGCGACAACCGGATCATCGCGGCGATGCCGCCGAGCTGGTTGTGAGTCAGCGCCGCATCGGCGGTCTCCAGCGCCACATCGGTGCCGCCCCCCATGGCGATGCCGATACTGGCCCGCTTCATGGCGGGGGCATCGTTGATGCCATCGCCGATCATCGCGACTTTCTGCAAGCTGGCGAGCTTGGCGATCTCTTCTACCTTGTTCTCCGGCAGCAGACCGGCACGCCAGCCCATGCCCAGCTCGGTGGCAATCGCCTCGGCAGCGTTGGGGTTATCCCCGGTCAGCATGATGCTGTTGAGCCCGAGTCGGTTGAGTTCTTGCAGCGCGGCTGCCGCCTCCGGCCGGATCTGATCCCGCAGCGCCAGCAGGGCAACCGGCAACGCCTGAGCATCGCTGCTCTGGCAGAGCACCACAACGGTCTTGCCCTGCCGCTCCAGCGAAGCAATCTGGGTCTGCTGTTCCATATTCAGGGCCGCCACCCGGCTCGGTGCCAGCAGTTGCCACAGTTCGCCGTTGATGCGTCCCTCAACGCCCATGCCTGGCAGGGCACGCAAGTCCCGGGCCTCCGCCAGAGTCAGCCCCTGTTCGGTCGCGTTGGCGACCACGGCGCGGGCCAGCGGGTGGTGGGAGCCCTGCTCAATGGCAGCCGCCAGTGCCAGCAACTCGGTCTCCGGTTGGCCATTGAGGCTCACCAGCTCGGTAAGTTGCGGCTTGCCCAGCGTCAGGGTGCCGGTCTTGTCAAACGCCACGGTATCGATATGGGCCAATCGCTCCAGCGCGGCCCCGCCCTTGATTAGCGCCCCCTGACGGGTGGCCGCGGCCAGCGCCGAGGTAACCGCTGCTGGGGTGGAGATGACCAGCGCGCAGGGGCAACCGATCAGCAGCAGCGCCAGCCCGCGATAGATCCACTCGTCCCAGCTCTGGCCGAAGGCAAGGGGCGGTACCAGCACCACCAGCAGGGCAACCAGCATCATGGCTGGGGTGTACCAGCGGCTGAAGCGGTCGATAAAGCGCTCGATGGGGGCGCGCTGGCTTTCGGCCTCCTCGATGAGGTGCAGAATGCGGTCGATGGCGTTGTTGCCGGGCTCGGAGACGACTTCAAGGCGCAGCACTCGATCGGCAGCCAGACTGCCGGCCGGCACCTTGTCACCCTGACGGCGTTCCACCGGAATAGACTCACCGGTCAGGGCGCTCTCGTCAAACGCACCGAGTTCATCGAGCAGGCGGGCGTCGGCAGGTAGACGGGCACCCGGGGCGATTTCGATAATGTCGCCGGGACGCAGCTCATCGGCAGCGACCTCTTCCCGCACCTCGCCCTCGGCAGTGGTACGGATCCGCAGCGCCTTGTCAGGCACCAGCGCCATCAGGGCGGTGACCCCGGCCCGGGCGCGACCGGCGGCGTAGGCCTCCAGATGCTCACCCAGCATAAAGAGCAGCAGCACCATGGCCGCTTCGGCGGTTTCGCCGAGGAACAGGGCCCCCACGGCGGCGACCGTCATCAGGGTCTCGATGGCGAAAGGAGAGCCGCTTTTGGTCAGCGCCCACGCCTTGCGGGAGATGGGCCACAGGCCCCAGAGGGTCGCCAGAGTAAATAGCGGCTGACCGAACTCGCTCGGCAGCAGGGCGGCGACCAGCATCAGGCCGGCCAGTGACAGGGGCTGCCAATATTTGCCCAAAAAGTTACCGAATAGATTGCCTTGCAGGAGCTGTTGTGAAGCTTGCTTGCGGCCAGCTGCCTGCTTGTCAGCACTTTCCCCCTTGAGCTGGAAACCGGCGGCCAGCACGGCGGCGGTGACGGGATCGGGGGAGAGGCCGGGGGCCAGATCCACCACCAGCTTCTCGGTGGCAAACAGCACGCGCGCCTGCTGCACGCCGCTCACTCGGCTGACGGCGGTCTCGATCTTGCGGGCGCAGCTGGGGCAATCCATCCCCAACACCTGCCAGCTGTGGCGGCTGTTGCCTTGCACCGGTGCAATCAGCGGGTCTGCAGGGGGCGTATCGTGCTCGTGCTCATGATCGTGAGCTGGCGATAAGGGGGCGCTGCAGCACGCTTTATCGTGGCAACTTCCTCGGGGAGGTTCTTCATCCCCGGGGGATTCATTGCCGTCACGGGATGCGTGATCATGAGGCGTCGGGGTTGAACCGCAACTGACGGGCGTGGTGTTGTCGCAGCAGTGGCTATCGTGGTGATGTTCACTCTGGCCGGGGGCCGCCTTGCTGACGGCCTTGATGGGGGCAGCGTGCTGATGATTGCAGCAGGATTTGCTCATGATTAGTCCCTCTTGATAGATCCCGCCCCTGCGAGATCCCTGATTACCGAGAAGGAGTCTAAACCTTGGTGTTAAGTCCAAGGTCAACCCCTTTATATCCCTTGTCTTCGCGGGTGTTTGTCTGGTCCCGCCGCCCCTATACTGATCACTCGGATTTTTACTACACCAATAAAGGACATAACACATGAGCAACTCAGTCACTCTGCAAGGCAACCCGGTTTCCGTCGCTGGTCACTTCCCGGTCGCCGGTGAGCAAGCCAAGCCCTTCTCCCTGGTGGCCAAGGATCTCTCCGACGTGACCCTGGCAAGCTTTGCCGGTCAGCGCAAAATCCTGAACATCTTCCCGAGCGTCGATACCCCGACCTGCGCGACCTCTGTGCGCAAGTTCAACGAGCAGGCCAGCGCGCTGGATAACACAGTTGTACTGTGCATCTCCGCCGATCTGCCGTTCGCCCAGTCTCGCTTCTGCGGCGCCGAAGGTCTGGACAAGGTAGTGACCCTCTCCACCCTGCGCGGTGCGGCCTTCATGGAAGATTACGGCGTTGCCTTCTCTTCCGGTCCGCTGGTCGGTCTGACCGCTCGCGCCATCGTGGTGCTGGATGGTGACAACAAGGTGCTGCATAGTGAGCTGGTCGCAGAAGTGGCCGACGAGCCGAACTACGCTGCGGCGCTGGCAGTGCTGTAAGGCTGCAAGCCATGAAAAATCCCGCTTCGGCGGGATTTTTTATGCGGGAATTGTCTGTTCAGGGCGTAGCGGGCGGGTTGGTCGTCGGTTCAGACTTGGCGGGTGGGGAGGGTTGCCACTCCACGTAGGGGCGGTGGATCTTCTCGTAGATCTCGGCCAGTTTGCCGGTGGCGGCCAGCTTATCGATGGCTTGCCGGAGAAATTCGTCCATCTCATCACCTGCTGCCCCTTTCTGGATGATGAAGACATCCTCGAAATCTCCGAAAAATTCTCGCCTGATATTTGTCAGCCCCAGCTGCTTGAGCATCAGGTCGGCCTCCTCTTGCGCCCAGACAAAGGCGTCGATACGGCCGCGTGAGAGCTTGCGCAGTGACTGCTCGATACTCATCGAGCGCTGCACCGGGAAGGGCATATAGTCGGGTACGGCCTCGATCAGCAGATCCCGTTTGGTGGGCACTATGCCGTAGGCCATATCCGTGGTGACCGGATAGGCGGTATTGCTGTAAATCACATGGGCAACCTTGCCAAAACTGCGGGTGCTGAAGCGATAAGCCAGCATATCGATATCCTTCAGGTTGCGGATGGCGGGTAGCCCCAGATCAGCCTTGCCGGAGATCACCCCAGCCATGGCACGGGCGATGGGGTAGATGGTGATCTTGATGGTTACATCGGGGTAGAGGTCATCGATGGCGTGTACCAGATCGACAAAGGGGCCTGTCTTGTCGGCATTGATCAGCCCCGGCAGCTCGCCAAGGTGGGCATTGAGGATGCGCGCCGGTTTAGGCGGCTCGGGGGCAGCGTTGTTCTCCGGAGTCTGCGACAGGCCGAGAGTCGCGCTGCCGAGCAGGGTGACCACGAGCAGCAGAAGGGGGATGTGTCTGGTCATGGCGTGTCTCTCTTGGTGATGGGTCAGCTAAAGTGTAGTCAGCCCGTCGCCAGCCCCCTCGGCCAGGCCATCATGGATAGGGTTTTACTTCTCGGCCCCCGCTCACTAGACTTCGCCTCCCACTTCTTTGTTGACGTAGCGCCATGACCTTTAGCGAACTTGCCCTTCATCCCGCTCTGCTTGCCTCTTTGCCCGCCACCTTGCAGACGCCGACCCGTATCCAGCAACTGGCCATTCCGGCGGCGCTGGCGGGGCAGGATCTACTGGCGCTGGCCCAGACCGGCAGCGGCAAGACCCTGGCGTTTGGCTTGCCGCTGTTGCAACGGCTGGATCCTGCCTCCAGTCAGGTGCAGGGTCTGGTGCTGGTGCCGACCCGCGAGCTGGCGATTCAGGTCTCTGCCGCGCTAAAAGAGGGTGCCGAGGCGCTGGGATTGTGCATCGTGACGTTGTGTGGGGGCGTTGCGCAGGAGCGGCAACAGGCCGAACTGGCGCAGGGGCCACAGCTGCTGGTCGCCACGCCGGGGCGGTTGCGGGATCTGCTGACCCAACAGGTGCTGGGGCTGGATGGTTTACAACTCTTGGTGCTGGATGAGGCGGATCGCCTGCTGGAGATGGGCTTTGCTCCCGACATCAAGGCGCTGCTCGGCTTTATTCCGGCGGATCGCCAAACCCTGCTCTTCTCCGCCACCTTGCCTGCCGAGCTGGAGGCGCTGGCCAACGGCCTGCTGCGTGAGCCTACCCGTATCGAGGCCACCCCCCTCAACAGCGTGGTGAACGAGATCGAAGAGCGGCTCTATCTGGTCAACAAGAGCAGCAAGGTCCCGGCGCTTATCAGCCTGCTCAAGGAGCAGGCGTGGCCGCAGGTGCTGGTCTTTATCAGTGCGCGGGATGATGCCGACGGTGTGGCCAGAAAGCTGGCCAAGGCAGGTATCGCTGTGGCTGCCCTCCATGGCGAAAAAGAGCAGGCGGTGCGCGAGCAGGCGCTCGGCGATTTCAAAGAGGGCAAAATTCGGGTGCTGGTGGCCACCGATCTGATGGCGCGCGGCATCCATGTGGAGGCGCTGCCGGTGGTGATCAATCTGGACTTGCCCGCCAGCGCCCCCGTCTATGTACACCGCATCGGTCGTACCGCCCGGGCTGGCCGCGAGGGGCTGGCCATCTCGCTGGTTTGTCATGGCGAGAGTGACATGCTGCAAGCTATCCGCACCCTGACCGGCCGCGAGCTGCCGTTGGGCGATCTGGCTGGATTCCCGGTTACCGACCAGCCTGCCAGCGGGGAGGGCAAGCGCCCCCCTCGTGACAAGCAGGCCAATCGCCGTACTCAGGCCAAACGCAGCGTCAAGCAGTTCAAGGGCAAGCGCTGACCTCAGGGTTTGCCTTGCTCCCGCGCGAAGAAGTCACGACGCCACTGGCTCAACACCTCCTCCTTGTGTTGTTGCCACAGGGCAGGATCCATCTGTTGTTGGCTGGCCGCCAGTTGCTGCTCGAGCTCGGCCAGCTCTCGCTGGTAGCGGCTACGTTGATCCAGCTGCTGCTGGCGCGCTCCGGCAAACGCCAGCGTGGCTTCGGCCTGCTCTGAGGGCAGGAAGTGGCGGGCCAGGGTGGCCAGATCCTCATCTCCCCACAGCTGACGAGCTTGCTGCAGGCGGGCATCCGGGTTGAACAGCTCCACCGCCAAATCCGGATGATCCGCTGCCCACCGGTCCTGCAAGCGGGTGAGGGCGTCCAGCCGCTCGGCCAGCGGTAACTGCTCGCTCTCCTGTGCCAACTGATCCAGCGCCAGGGCATAGCGCCCCTGTAGCCGGATCAGGCTCTCACCCTCGCTCAGCCACCCGGCCTCTGTTGCTTCCAGATTGCTCACACGCTGCGCCAGCGGCAACTCGCTGTCGCTGATCTCGCTGGCAAGCTGGTTGATCAGTTCATCCGGCATCGCCTGCCAGCTGCTGGGCACTTCTTTGCTTTTGCCATCTATCCCCTCAGCGTTTGGCATGCGGGGAGGCGGGCTCCCCGATTCTGCTGGCAATTGCACATCGGCCGGAGAAGGCGTCGCCGACTGTTCTGGCGATATCGGGGGCTGCTCTTCCTGCCAGCCCAGATTCACCAGTAAAAGGGTCAGGATAGCCAGCGCCAGTATCCCGTAACGATGAGTCATCGGCTGATCTCTCCCTTGACCGGGAAGTGGTCTGAGAGGTTGCTGGCGGGCCAGAGGCTGCCATCGCTGCTGCGCGGGATCCAGACCGTGTTGAGGTTGTGGCGTACGGCGCCGTACTCCCGGCTCACTACCAGGTAGTCCAGATACTCGACGTTGGCTCCGCCCGAGAGCGGCCCGCCGGCATAGGGGTTGATCCTGGGATCGAAGGTGGCTTCGGTATAGCCGCCGTAGGTCGGCTCATCGGCATTGAGGTTGGCCAGCATGCCGGCGTAATCGTCGGCAAACTTGCGCTTGTTGACGTTGAAGTCGCCGCCATAGATGACGGTGTCCGTGGCAGGGATCTTGAGACTGGCAGCCAGAGAGCGGATCTGACCGAACTGGATCTGGCGCAGCTTGCGCGCCTCGTCGGTGTCGAAGCTGGCGGTGTGGGTGGCGAACAGGTGCCACGCCTTGCCCCCCTTGATCACCTCGGCGTACATCACCCCCTTGTCGGCGAAGCAGTCGGTGCCGGTGCATTGGGGATAGACCAGCTGGGCCTCCCGCACTATGGGATAGCGGCTGACGATCACCACGCCGCCGTCATGAATGTTGACCCCGGGCTTGTCGAGTACCTTGGTCTGGTAGGGGTACTCTTTCGCCAGCGCCTGCAAAAAGCCTTCGCGGCGGCCATCGAATACCTCTTGCAGCAGCAGGGCGTCATAGCCCTTGAGATAATCAGGTAGCAGGGTCAACCGCTCGCCGATGCTGGAGGCGATCACAGGCAGCGCCCAGACGTTGTAGCTGGCCACCTTGAGCCTGTTTTCTGCCGGTTCCGGCTGCTCCCGTTTTTGGGGGGGGGTGATCATATAGTGCAGATCGTCGTAGCGGCCGGTGAACTTGGCGGCAAAGGCCAGCTCTTGTGGCCCGGCAACGCGGTGGATCGCCCGATCGTTTTGCCAGCCGGATGCGCCGGTCGGCGTCTCGCCACCGTGCTGCAAGGTGGTGTTCCACCAGGTTCCCTCCATCAGCTGGTTGAGCCGATAGACGTCGCCACCCGCTGTGGTCACGCGGGTTTCGAACAGATAGCTCTTGCCCGCTTTTACCCCCTCATAGCGATTGAAGCTGAGCACCATGGCACTCTCCCATGGGCCCAGTTCGGTGCGGTGCTGACTCCACTGACTGCCGGGTTGCAACTGGCCGCTGCCGCTTTGGCGGATGTCGATCTGGAGCGGTTCAGGACTGTTGTTGGTGAGGTAGACATCGGTATCGGCCAGTGCCAGTTGCGGGAACTGGCTGACCAGCAGCAGGGCGGCATAACTGAGGGTTTTCTGCATCACAGGATCCTTTTGGTTGCAGGGCAATGGAAAGTGACTGTTATGGCGAATGCAGAGGTCAGTTTGTTTACATTTTGGTTACAAGTAAATGAATTGGTTTTGTTTGGAGCTTTGTGGCGGTGTAAAGCGAGCGAGGCAGCACGCTTAAAGAGAGAGGGGGCGAGGGAAGGCGCCCGTGTCGGGCGCCTTCACTTCAGGAGTTAGCGGTGGGCCAGCGGGTAGGTGAAGAGCGCCAGATGGGCGAAGTTGAAGGCGAAGTGGATCAGGATGGCCACGGAGAGTCGCCCACTGAGCTGGAATGCCAAGCCGTAGCAGCAGCCTGCCAGGGTCGCAAACAGCGCCAGCAGTGGGCCACCGGGCAGGTGGATGGCTCCGAACAGTAGCGCGGCCACGACGATGCCAATCCAGGGGCGGTAACGCTCGGTCAGCCCCTGCTGGATCGCGCCGCGAAACAGCACCTCTTCCGCCACGCAGGTGAACAGCAGATTGTTGAGTGCAAACAGCCACCACCAGTGGGGCAGACCAACTTCCGGTTTCAGTGCCCCCAACTGCCAGGCGATGACCAGCAGGGCACCCAGCGGCAGCAGCAACAGGGCCAGTGGGCGCCAGCGGATTGCGCCCCCCTTGCCCAGCAGCATCGGGCAGGCCAGCAGCAAGCCAAAGAGCAGCAGCGGCTTGTCGAGGTTCAGATACATGTTGAACGGCACGCTGGCGGGGCCTGCCAGCGCCTGATCCAGCACCTTGAGATTGTTGAAGCCGGGGATCAGGTGCAGGGTCAGTGCAATCGCCCAGAGGATCAGCACCACTCTGGCCACCATCGCCCAGCGGGCGGGGAGGGTTGGCGTACGCCACGCCAGCAGTAATCCTGCGACCGAGACCAGCAGGGCGGGTAGCGTCATTCGGTCAAGCCACAGTGCCAGCAGCAGGGAGAGTCCCAGCAGGGCAAAGGCGGGAAGACGTTGGCGGAAGAGGGCAAGCAGCACGGCCAGCGCCAGCGCGCCCCAGATAAATGAGTCGGGGAGGGGTAACATTGGATCTCCTTGATCGAGGCAGGCGGCAACCTTAACAAGTGGGCGTCAGCAGGACAACCGCGCAGGAGGTGGTCGGATCCCTTCTCTATACTCATCAACAGGGTAAAGGGAGAGCAGCTGATGAAGCACTGTCTGTGGTTGTTGTGTTGTTGGTGTGTCTGGCTGCAGGCCGCACCCTTGCTGCTGGTGACCGGTGAGTTCACCCCATATACCGGCAAGGCCCTGCCTGACGGCGGCGAGAGCACCCGGCTGGTGACGACCCTGCTGCAAGAGGCCGGGTATCGGGAGATCCAGGTCGACTACCTGCCCTGGCCCCGCGGCTATCAGTTGACCCGTAATGGGTTGGTTGCGGCCACCTTCCCCTACGCCTGGACTGCCGAGCGGGCCAAGCTCTTCCACTACAGCGCTCCCATTCATATAGATCGCCTCTCCTGGTTCACCTATCGGGGGAGCGAGGCCATTCAGGCTGGCCGCTGGCAAGGGTTGCGTGTCTGTATTCCGCTGGGGTGGAGCACCAGCCATGCCGACGGGGTGATCAAGCGTTTCGGGCTGGATCTGCAGCGCCCCAAGACCCTGGCACAGTGTCTGCAACTGCTGGATCGCAAACGGATCGACCTGCTGCCGATGAACGAGACGGTGACCCGGGATGCCAGCCGCCAACTGTTTGGCGACCCCTGCCATCTGCAGGCATTGCCCCACTTTCGCCAGAGCGACACCTTTTACCTGATCATTTCACGGCAGTACCCTGAGGCTGCCAGCCTGCTTGAGCGCTTCAATCATGCGCTGGCTGCCGCCCGTGCCGATGGTCGCTATGACCAACTGGTCTCCCGAGCCGGAAAGGGGATCGATTGCCGTTGAGAGTGCCTAGGCGGAAAACAAAAAGCCGGAGCAGTGGCTCCGGCTTTCTATTTGCCTTCAGGGACGCTTAGCGGCCTGATTCGGCGATCACGCGGGCGATGATATCGGCGCGCTTGCCGGCTTCCAGTTCGCCCAGGGCGATCAGGCCAGCCTTGAAGATGACGTTCTTCGGCAGGCTGACATCGTCCAGCGTGGCGATCGCTTCAACGTGCATGCCGTTCAGACGGCTGGCATCGCGCGGGCTCAGGTTGACCTGAGTGTTCATCACCTGCTTGCCTTTCTTCTTGGCAGGTGCAGCCGCTTTCTTGGTGGATTCCTGTTCTTCGTCTTCCGGCAGTTCGTCATCAAAATCGTAAATAGACATAGTCAATCCTGTTGAGTTAGGCAAAAGGGCACGTTTGCCCGACATAGTAATCCGACATTGGGTCAATCAGCCCATATCCTCGTTACGGATAAAGGCGCGCCAGGAGCCGAGCACCTGGGCAAAATCTTCCAGCCCGCACATGGCCAGCTGTTCATCATCGTAGTAGGCGAGATCGTCAAGATCCTCACCCAGCTCGATATTGAGGGCGTTGGCTTTCACCTCCGCCTCTTCATGGGTCAGCAGCAGGGAGTAGTCACCGCCGTTGAGCCGGTATTCGACTCGGGTGCGGTTGGAGAGCTGATCAATGATGGAGAAGAGCTCGTCGAGCTTCTCTTCATCCTTGCCAACCTCGTCGATCAGCCACTGACCGATGGCTTCATGGCCCATGGAGAACCGGGCGCGATAGCCACCAAACGGGTCGCGGCGAAATTCATAATCCATAGCACAGTCCAGATCGGAGGGATGGGCCATCACGGGCAGGCGGGTGCAAGCACGCAATTCCTGCTCCATGGCGGGGCACACATCGGGTAAAGTGGCCTATTCTAGCGATCCCCCTCTCGCTTGTCTTGATGATGTGGCATCTTTGCGCCCATGTGCCCTGAATCGCCCCGTGGTGGCGCTGCCAGATCAGCCCCTTGTCCGGAGATGTTATGCAGCTAAACGATAACCTTGCCCGCCAGATCGTCGCACGGGCGATGAAGATCCTGTCGTTCTCGGTCAACGTGATGGACGAACACGGCCTCATCATTGCGTCCGGCAATCCGGAGCGGATTCATCAGCGCCACGAAGGGGCTGTGCTGGCGCTGACCGAAAACAGGGTGGTGGAGATCAGCGAAGCGACTGCCTTGCAGCTCAAAGGGGTGCGGCCCGGCATCAATTTGCCCATCTCCTATCAGGGGGAGCTGATCGGGGTGATCGGTATCTCTGGCGATCCGGAGGAAGTTCGTGCTTACGCCGAGCTGGTGCGAATGACGGCAGAGCTGATCCTGGAGCAGGCGGCGCTCACCGAGCAGTTGCAGTGGGACAAGCGCCACAAGGAGGAGCTGGTGTTGCAGCTCATTCGTGGTGAGGGGCTAGTCGATCAATTGCTGCAGGCGGCCCGTTTTCTCGGACTGGATTTGGCCCAGCCTAGGGTGGTGGCCGTGCTGGCCCTGGAGGAGGCGGATCCGGCGCGTCTGCGGGAGCTGGTTCATCAGCTGGAGAACCCGGAGCGGGACAATCTGGTCGCCATCAACGGGCTCGACGAGATAGTGGTGCTCAAACCGGCGCAGTTGAGTGAGGGCGTCTGGCAATCGGCGCAGGAGCGCAGCCGGATCAAGCAGTTGCTGGCTCGCATTCCCCACTTCAAGGTGCATATCGCGGTGGGCGATTACTTCGCCGGGATCGACGGGCTGGCGCGCTCTTATCAGACGGCGCGAGATACCCTGCGCCGTGGCCTGCGGCAGGCGCCGCGCAAACAGGTCTACTTCTTTGAGGACTACCGTTTGCCAGTGCTGCTCGGCAGTCTGGCGGACTCCTGGCAGGCGGATCAGCTGCGCACACCGCTGCAGAAACTGGCCCGGGAAGATGGCAAGGGGGTGCTGCAGAAGACCCTGCGCCATTATTTCTTGCAGGATTGTGATCTGCATCGCTGTGCCGAAGCGCTGTTCATTCACCCAAATACCCTGCGCTATCGGCTGGGGCGGATAGAGCAGATAACCGGGTTGAATTTCAACAAGTTAGACGACAAATTTTTGCTCTATCTCGGCCTTAATCTCGACTTGTGATTGTGAAGTTGGACAAAAAACCACTTTTAAATGACGCAATTTTTGGTTTGTAAGCCAAAGCATTCTGATTGCAGATCTCCATAATGGCGGCCATTCACTCCCACTGAAGGTGTCCGTCATGATCCCGGTTACAGCCCTTGGCGCCATCGCAGCGCTCTCCATCGCCATCATCCTCATTTTGAAGAAGGTGCCGCCCGCTTACGGCATGATCGTGGGGGCTTTGGCCGGTGGTCTGATTGGCGGTGCCGATCTGACCCAGACCGTCGCCCTGATGATCGGCGGGGCCCAGGGGATCACCACGGCGGTGATGCGGATCCTGGCGGCCGGTGTACTGGCGGGCGTACTGATCGAATCGGGTGCGGCCACCACTATCGCCGAGACCATCGTCAAAAAGCTCGGTGAAACCCGCGCCCTGCTGGCGCTGGCACTGGCGACTCTGATCCTGACTGCGGTCGGCGTATTCGTGGATGTGGCCGTTATCACGGTCGCCCCCATCGCGCTGGCCATCGCCCGCCGTGCCGACCTCTCCAAGGCGGCCATCCTGCTGGCGATGATCGGCGGCGGCAAGGCGGGTAACGTCATGTCCCCCAACCCTAACGCCATTGCCGCGGCTGATGCCTTCCATCTGCCCCTGACCTCAGTGATGGCGGCGGGCATCATTCCGGGTCTGTTCGGTCTGGTGATGGCCTACTGGCTCGCCAAGCGGCTGAACAACAAGGGCAGCAAGGTTGCTGCTGATGAAGTGGTGAGCTTTGCCGGTGCCAAGTTGCCAGGCTTTGCCGCCGCCATCAGTGCACCGCTGGTCGCCATCCTGCTGCTGGCCCTGCGCCCGGTCGCCGGTATCGTGGTGGATCCGCTGATTGCGCTCCCCCTCGGTGGTCTGGTCGGCGCCCTGATGATGGGTAAATTCAGCAAGGTGAACCAGTTTGCGGTCTCCGGCCTCGCCCGCATGGCGCCAGTCGCCATCATGCTGCTGGGTACCGGTACCCTGGCAGGCATCATCGCCAACTCCGGCCTGAAAGATGTGCTGATCAGCGGTCTGACCGCCTCCGGCCTGCCTTCTTACCTGCTGGCGCCGATCTCCGGTGCCCTGATGTCGCTGGCGACTGCCTCGACCACCGCCGGTACCGTGGTGGCCTCCAACGTATTCAGCTCCACCCTGATTGAACTGGGGATCAGCAGTCTGGCCGGAGCGGCCATGATCCATGCCGGTGCCACCGTGTTTGATCACATGCCCCACGGCTCCTTCTTCCATGCCACCGGTGGCAGCGTCCACATGGGGGTGGGTGAGCGCCTGAAACTTATCCCTTACGAAACTGCAGTCGGTCTGACCATTGCCACTGTCTCCACCCTGATGTTTGGCGTGTTTGGCCTCGCCTAAGGAATTGATATGAAAATTGTTATTGCCCCCGATTCATTCAAGGAGAGTCTGAGCGCCATGGCGGTGGCTGATGCCATCGAGGCCGGTTTCAAGCATGTGCTGCCGAACGCCACCTACGTCAAATTGCCGATGGCCGATGGCGGTGAGGGCACGGTGCAATCGCTGGTCGATGCCACCGGTGGCAGGATCCTGCCGGTCGAAGTGACCGCGCCCCTTGGCAACAAGGTGCAGGGCTTCGTCGGCCTGCTGGGTGATGGCGAGCGCGCCGTCATCGAGATGGCTGCCGCCTCCGGCATCCATCTGGTGGCGCCCGAGCAGCGCAATCCGCTGCTCACCTCCAGCTTCGGCACCGGCGAGCTGATCCTGGCCGCGCTGGAGATGGGGGTGAAGCACCTTATTCTCGGTATCGGCGGCAGCGCCACCAATGACGGCGGAGCCGGTATGATCCAGGCGCTCGGCGGCAAGTTGCTCAAAGCCGATGGCTCTGCCATCGAGCTGGGTGGCGCGGGTCTCGGTGAGCTCGAGACCATCGACCTGAGCGGTCTGGATCCGCGTCTGGGCGAGCTGGTTATCGAGGTGGCGTGTGATGTGAACAACCCGCTGTGCGGCCCGAAAGGCGCCTCTGCGGTGTTTGGCCCGCAGAAGGGGGCAACGCCCGAGATGGTTGTCGAACTTGATGCCAACCTCTCCCGTTATGCCGACTGCATTGAGCAGGCCCTTGGCAAGCAGGTGAAGGATATTCCGGGGGCGGGCGCTGCCGGTGGCATGGGGGCCGCGCTGGTCGGTCTGCTTGGTGCCGAGCTCAAGCCCGGTATCCAGATCGTCATCGAAGCCCTGAAACTGGCTGATGAAGTGGCCGATGCGGATCTGGTCATTACCGGTGAAGGTCGTATCGATAGCCAGACCATCCACGGCAAGACGCCAATCGGTGTCGCACGCTGCGCCAAGCAGTTCGGCAAGCCGGTGATCGGTATCTCCGGCTGTCTGACCGATGATTGCGGTGTGGTACATGATCACGGTCTGGACGCGGTATTCGCCGTGGTCAACCGCGCCATGTCTCTGCCGGAGGCGCTGGAGAGCGCCAGCACCAATATTCAACTCACTGCGCGCAACGTAGCGGCGCTCTATCGGTTGCCCCGCTGATATTTGAGTCGATGCCTGTTATCCGGGCATCGACCATCCCTTGCCCTATGCAGGTCTTTCTCAACTCATGAGGAATCCGGTTGCCCTTAGCACTTTTCGCCGACCCAACGAGGTCGGCTTTTTTATGCCTGCTCTTCGGTGAGGGGTCTGACGCTCAGCACCGGGGCAGCGTCGATTTCGTCTGCATTCATCATGGATGAAATGCGCTGCAGGGAGGAGAGCAGCAAGGTCTGCTCCCAGATTTCAAGGGATTGAAAACGCTGGATAAAGCTCTCTTGAAGTGGTGTCGGTGCCTCGGCCAGCAGGGCGCGGCCGGCATTGGTCAGGGTCGCGTGAACCTTGCGCTTGTCGGTCTCGCTGCGAACGCGCTGCACCAGTTGGCGGCTCTCCAATCGGTCCATGATGGTGGTGGCGGTGGCCTGGCTCATGTTGGTGTGATCGGCCAGCTGACGCATGGAGATCTGTCCCAGCTCGTCGATCCCTTTGAGCAGCAATAGTTGCGGAGAAGTTAGCCCGGCTTCTTTGATCAAGCGCCTGGAGTGCATGTCGATGGCACGAATAATCTGGCGCAGGGCGACCAGCACTTCATCATGTTTTTCCATGGGGTGTGCGTCATTGGAGGGCTATGGAGAGGGGCAAAATTTTCCGCCTAATTCGTCACAAGGTCAATATGGTTTTTGTTGTAATAATTTCTGCTCTAATTAATTTTGTGTTAGGTTGACGGGCATTTCACGGAATTCACCCTGACATTTGAGGAGCGAAATGATGAATGACGAGCTGGATATCAAGTCTCTGGTGGCCGAGTTACGTGTGGTCAGAGTGCGCTATGAACTGCCGGATACCTCGGCTTTTGTGCGCTATCAGCCTGCCTATGATGAAGACCCGAACAACCTCAAGGTACACCACTATGATGGTGAGTTACCCCTCTCTTGCAGTGAGACAGGTACTTTCAACCTAAAGGAGTTGGTGAACGAATTGCGCTACGCCTATGTGCTGGTGCACCTCTTTCCTGACGAAAGTGCCATGAACTTCTATCTGACTGGCCTAGATACCGGCCTGGCACAGCTGGAGTTCATCGGTGGCTCTTACGACTTTAATCGCCTCTGGATCACCAGCGGTATCTCCAATCTGGGCGTCCCCATGGCCATCTTCCTTGGCAAGCGTCACGCCGTGAATGGCCAGCCCTCGGTTTCGCTGGTGGATCACCGCGAACAGGCGGCCGGCAAACTGGTCTATCGTGCCATCGGCGGCGCCGGTGATCATGTGGGCGAAGACTTTTTCAACAACGACTAAGGAGGCTGGATGCGAGCAAGCAAAGGGCTATTGAAAGGCCTCAACCCGACTATGGCCATGACGGCCCTCACCGTGATCACCCTGTTTTTGCTGTTTGGCGTATTTGTTCCCGATACCGCGGCCGCCTGGTTTGTCGGTGCCAAGGATCAGATTATTGCCGGGTTCAAGTGGTACTATATTCTGGTGGTCGCCCTGTTCCTGTTCTTCGCTGTCTACCTGATGTTCAGCCGTTTTGGCAGCATCCGGCTGGGTGACGACGACCAGGTACCGGAGTTCGGCTACTTCGCCTGGTTCTCCATGCTCTTTAGCGCGGGCATGGGGATCGGTCTGGTGTTCTGGAGCATCGCCGAGCCGATGAACCATCTGCAGGGCAATCCGTTCATTACCGAAGGGATGACCCCGGAAGCGGCCCAGATCGCCATGCGCCTCACCTTTTTCCATTGGGGCCTGCACCCCTGGGCCATCTATGTGATCGTTGGCTTGTCGCTGGCTTTTTTCAGTTATCGCCGCAAGTTGCCGCTGGCTATTCGCTCCGTGCTTTACCCCATTCTCGGTGAGCGCATCTACGGCTTCTGGGGCCATGCGGCCGATGTGCTGGCGGTGTTCGGCACCGTGTTCGGGGTGGCAACCTCCCTCGGTCTGGGGGTCTCCCAGATGAATACCGGCCTCAACCAGATGTTCGGTATGGCAGTGTCGCAGTCCAACCAGCTCTGGCTGATTGGCGGTATCAGCCTGATCGCCACTCTGTCGGCGGTTTCCGGGGTCGGGCGCGGGGTGAAGATCCTCTCCGAGCTCAATATCTGGTTGAGCGTGTTCGTGCTCGCACTCTTTCTGGTGCTGGGGCCGACCACCTATATCCTCAATGCCTATGTGCAGAACATCGGTGATTACCTGCAGAACATCGTCAAACTGAGCTTCTGGACCAACACCGAGGCCAACGGCACCTCGGCCTGGCAGTCGAGCTGGACGGCGTTTTACTGGGGCTGGTGGATTGCCTGGGCGCCGTTTGTCGGCATGTTTATCGCCCGCATCTCCAAGGGGCGTACTATCCGCGAGTTCGTGCTAGGCGTGCTGCTGGTACCCTCGCTGCTTGGCATGTTCTGGCTCACCGTGTTTGGCGGTACGGCGATGAATCTGGAGCTGTTCGGTGGTGGTGGCGTGGTCGCTGCGGTCAATCAGGATGTGACGCTGGCGCTCTACAAGACGGTCGAGCTGCTGCACTGGGATACCTTCGGCTGGATCGCCAAGGCTGTGCTGACCCTGCTCATCTGCACCTACTTCATCACCTCCAGTGACTCGGGCACGCTGGTCATCACCACCCTGCTCTCCATCGGTGATCAGGAGCCGCCGGTACTGCACCGCGCCGTATGGGGTCTGGGGCAGGGGCTGGTTGCCGCTATCCTGCTGGTTTCCGGCGGCCTGGCCGCCTTGCAGGCGGCCAGCATCATAGCAGCGCTGCCCTTCTCGGTGATCATGCTGGCGATGTGCTATTCGCTGATGCTGGGGCTCAAGCAGGAGAGCCAGCGCCAGTTCGAGTATCGTCAGAACCTCAAGCGCCACGATGGCTCATCCCATATGAGCCTGATGGAGCGAATTGGTCCGGCATAACGGCACCAGCAGGGGTTAGCGCCCCTTTACATATAAACTTGGATGCAAAACGGCCGCCCTGGCGATGCTCTCCTTGCGGAGCTCATCATCAGGGCGGCCGTCTGTTATGGGGCCGAGGTTACTCCTCGATAAAGGTCCACTCATCCTTGATGCGGCTGATGGCATCGGTACGCTTTTTGGCCAGTTGCTCCTTGATCTCTTCCCCCTTGTAACCGGCCGCCACTATCTCTTTGACCGGCACCGCCTGGGCGGCTGCCAACGCTTCGGCCACGTAGTCTGGCTCGGCGTAGACCCGCTCCTCGAAGCCGGTGCGGCCGTGGAAGTCGGCGCGGCAGGCATCCAGCAGCTGGACAAAGCGCTCGGGGCGGCGCCAGGCATCAGCCTTGTCGAACACCTTGAGCAGGGTAGCGGGCTTGAGCTCAAAGGCGATGTGGATGTGGGTGTGCAGATCGCTCACCAGCAGCGCCAGATCCCGGCACTCGTTGGGTACCCGGAACCGCTCGCACAGGGCGCGAATAAGCGGCAGCCCCTTCTGGCCGTGACCATGATGGCTGGGCCAGAACTCCTTGGGGGTCACTCCCTTGCCAAGGTCGTGGCAGAGGGCGGCAAAGCGGACGGTCAGCTCGGGGGAGATCCGGCACGCCTGCTCCAGCACCATCAGGGTGTGGATGCCGGTGTCGATCTCCGGATGCCACTTGGCCGGGGCGGGCACGCCGAACAGGGCATCGATCTCGGGGAAGAGCGCCTTGAGGGCGCCGCATTGGCGCAGCACCTCGATAAAGATCTGCGGGGTTGGCCCCTGCAGCACCTTCTCCAACTCCTTCCAGACTCGCTCCGGCGTGAGGTGGGACAGCTCGCCAGCGGCCGTCATCTCGCTCATCAGGGCCAGAGTTTCCGGCGCTATGGTAAAGCCCTGAGCGTGGAAGCGGGCGGCGAAGCGGGCGACCCGCAGGATGCGCAGTGGGTCTTCGGCAAAGGCGGGGGAGACGTGGCGCAGCAGCCGTTTCTCCAAATCCTTGATGCCGCCGTAGGGATCATGGAGCTCTCCCTGTTCATCTTCGGCGATGGCGTTGATGGTGATATCCCGGCGCAGCAGATCCTGCTCCAGCGTCACATCGGGGGCGGCGTGGCAGACAAAGCCGGTGTAGCCCTGACCCTGCTTGCGTTCGGTACGGGCGAGGGCATACTCCTGCTGGGTTTTGGGGTGAAGAAACACGGGAAAATCGCGACCGACCTGGGTAAAGCCCAGCGCCAGCATCTGCTCCACGGTGGCGCCGACCACCAGATAATCCCTGTCGCCCTGCGGCAATCCCAGCAGGCGATCCCGCACTGCGCCCCCAACCAGATAAGTCTGCAAACCATCTCTCCCGTCAACAATCGTGGGGCCGAGTATATCGTCTTTGTTACTGCATTGCTGCCCGACCGTGACCGGGAAAATGTGGGGTAATCGAGTGTGTCAGCAGGGCTTTGACTTGGGCGTGACGAGGCCGTACCCTGCCGCACCAGACAGTTGGCGCTGTGCTGCGGGATGACTTTATGCCCGCGCAGGCCAGATGAGCCGAAGGAACCGCAGAGTTCCCCTTATATCAACGACATGAGAACAACGTGAATCAATCAACCTTCGCAAGCCGGGTTCTGGAGTGGTACGAGTTTCATGGCCGCAAAACCCTGCCCTGGCAGCAGGAGAAGACCCCTTACCGGGTCTGGGTCTCGGAGATCATGCTGCAGCAGACCCAGGTCGCCACAGTCATCCCCTATTACCAGCGTTTTATGGCGCGCTTCCCCGATGTGGTGGCGCTGGCCGATGCCCCTGTCGACGAGGTGCTGCACCACTGGACCGGGCTTGGCTACTACGCCCGGGCCCGCAATCTGCACAAGGCGGCCCAGCAGATCCGCGATCATCACCACGGCCTCTTTCCCGAGCGCTTTGACGAGGTGATGGCGCTGCCGGGCATTGGTCGCTCAACCGCCGGGGCCGTGCTGTCGCTCTCTCTGGGTCAGCCTCACGCCATCCTTGATGGCAACGTGAAGCGGGTACTCACCCGCTGGCTGGCGTTGCCGGGTTGGCCCGGCCAGAAGCAGGTTGAGAACGAGCTGTGGGAGATCGCCATCCGGCTCACTCCAAAGCTGGGCGTGGCGCAATACAACCAGGCGATGATGGATATCGGGGCAACGATCTGCACCCGCAGCAAGCCTGCTTGCGAGCGTTGCCCGGTGCGGGCCGATTGCCAGGGGCTGTCGCAAGGCAACCCGACTGCCTACCCCAACAGCAAGCCGAAGAAGAGCATTCCGGCCCGGGATGGCATCATGCTGCTGATCCGCCATGGCGACGAACTGCTGCTGGAGAAGCGGCCGCCGCAGGGGATCTGGGGCGGGCTCTACTGCTTCCCGCAGGTCGCCTCGCTGGCGGAGGTGGAGGGTCTGCTGGCGTCCCTTGGCCTGAGCCATCACGGTTATCGTGAACTGGCCGGTTTTCGCCATACCTTCAGCCACTTCCATCTCGATATTCAGCCGCTGCTGATTGACATTGATGAGGCGCAGCCGCTGCGGCTCATGGAAGCAGATAACCGACTCTGGTATAACTTACGCCATCCTGCCGAGGTGGGGCTGGCGGCCGCCACGGCCCGTCTGCTCGCCTATCCAGAGTTACAACCATAGAGGTCAACATGAGCCGTACTGTATTTTGCCAACGCCTGAAAAAAGAGGGCCCGGGTCTGGATTTCCAACTCTATCCCGGTGAGCTCGGCAAGCGGATTTTTGACAACATCAGCAAGGAAGCCTGGGCCGAGTGGCAGAAGAAGCAGGTGATGCTGATCAACGAGAAAAAGCTCAACATGATGAATCTTGAGCATCGCCAACTGCTGGAAAAAGAGATGGTCAGCTACCTGTTTGATGCAGGTGAAGTGCAGATCGAAGGTTACACCCCGCCTGCCCAGTAAGCTCTCCGGCTGTTGTACGTGTGAACAGGTGCGGGAATGGCGCCACACTGGCGCGACCGCTCCTGAAGTCGCAGCAAATGAATGATGGGCAGCTCTGCTGCCCGGTTTGAGGATCCTATGGGCCGAATTTTTTGGCTGCTGTGCACCCTGCTGTTTCTCTCTGCCTGCTCATCTTCCCCCAAGCCCAGCGGGAGTGAGGATGACGATCTGGTCAACGGCAAGGACATCCGCGGTTTTGAACACATGATCAGCGCGCTCTCCCATAACGTGAACGAGATATGGGGGCGGGAGGCGCTGTTTGCGGGCAAGTATGACTACGTCAAATACACGGATCAGTACAAGAGCCGGGCCCACATCGACTTCTCCAGCGGCCATATCATGGTCGAGACGGTATCTGGCATCGATCCCCGTGCTCACCTGCGTCGTGCCATTGTCGAGACCCTGCTGACCCCGGACGATCCGGCCGAAGTGGATCTTTACTCCGACCGGGAGATCATGCCCGGCGGCGAGCCCTTCCTCTACGGTCAGGTGCTGGACAATCAGCGCCAGCCAATCCGCGCCTCCTGGCGCGCCGAGCGTTATGCCGATTACCTGCTCAACACGGCGATGAAGAAGCGCACTCTGGGTATTCGCACCATCTTCTTCGTCGATATTCCCATGGTGGCCAACCATGAAGATCGACGGGGCTACAAGTATGCGGGGATCATCCGGGAAGCGTCGCGCAAATACGGCGTGCCGGAGAGCCTGATCTATGCGGTGATCAAGACCGAGAGCAGCTTCAACCCCTATGCGGTGAGCCATGCCAACGCTTATGGCCTGATGCAGGTGATCCCGGCTACCGCCGGTCGTGACGTCTATGTGCGGGTCAAGGGCAAGAACGGCCAGCCGACCCGGGAGGAGCTGTTCAACCCGGCCTACAACATCGATGTCGGTACCGCCTATCTGCACCTGTTGCAGACCGTCTATCTGGCGGATATCGAGGATCCGCGCTCCCGTCGTTATGCGGTGATCTCCGCCTATAACGGTGGTGCGGGCGGGGTACTCAATACCTTCTCCAGCGATCGCAAGGCGGCGCCGGGCCGGATCAACCGGCTCTCCCCCGAGGCGGTCTATCAGGTGTTGACCGAGCAACATCCCAAAGAGGAGGCGCGCCGTTACCTCTACAAGGTCAATCAGGCCGAGAAGGGGTTCAAGAGAGCCTTTGCCAGTCGGGCCGGTTAAGCGGTGATGCTGGGTTAACCATGCAAAAGGGCACTTGATATCAAGCGCCCTTTTAACGTCTGGCCCGTTCGTCGTTGAATTGGCCTTATTTGGCGATAAAGCCACCCTTGGTCTGCGGGGCCGCGCCCACTTTCTCCAGGGTTTTCACTTCCACTTCGGTCTTGTTCCAGCTGTGGTCCACTTCACCACGGATGCGGATCTGATCATCCGGGCCCACTTCGGTGCCACGCCACACATCCTGATCCACTTCGACCTCCACTTCACCGCTGGCATCGCGGAACAGATAGTTCTCGCCGCCCAGGTGCTTGACCAGTTTCCCTTCCAGGGTGGCCCAGCTGTCATCGGCCAGATCTTTCAGCTGAGCAACGGAAACCTTGTTCTGCTCCTGCGGGCCGGTATAGGCCGCCATGGCAAAAGAGGAGACAGACATCAGGGTCAACAGTCCGATTACGCTTGCGCTTGCCTTGTTCATTTCATACTCCTGTCGTTGGTATAGGGGCATTGTGCCGGGGGGGATGTGAAACAAGCGTGAAAGAAATAGGCTGGTGTGATTGTCTGTTTTGTGAGCGCAAGCGATTTCATCGGTGGCGGAACATGTGTGATTTCATCTGGAACTGTAATCTGTCGCCTTCACCAGAAGTCAGTGGCAGCAGACTCTTCCCATGCCTGTCGCCACTCGAGGAGAAGTCCGCAGGTCTCACCTGCTTAATCGAAGAGCATAACAATATGAAAAAATGGCTTGTTTGTTTATTGGGGTTAATGGCATTGACCGCGCAAGCGGCAGAGGGACGCCAACCTTTTTCCCGGGTCGTGATGTTTGGTGACAGCCTCTCCGACACCGGCAAGATGTACAAAAAGATGCGGGGGTATCTCCCCTCCAGCCCACCTTACTTCAACGGGCGCTTCAGCAACGGCCCGGTGTGGCTGGAGCAGTTGGGTGACGAGCGTTTTCCCGGTCTGGTCGTGGCCAACGAGGCGGAAGGCGGTGCGACCGCGGTGGCCTATAACCATCTGGGCGCCCTGAACGGCTGGCTCGGTTTCTGGTCCTGGGATCCCAAATATCAGGTGATCAACAACCTCGATTACGAGATCGATCAGTTCCTGAAAAAGGACAAGTTCCGCCCCGATGATCTGGTGGTGATCTGGGTCGGTGCCAACGACTATCTGGCCTATGGCTGGAACACCGAGCGGGATGCGGATCGGGTGATCGATACCATCCGGCTGGCATCCAACCGGTTGGTGCTCAACGGCGCGCAGCAGATCCTGCTGTTCAATATTCCTGATCTGGGGCAGACCCCGTCAGCCCGCAGCATGAAGGTGGTGGAGAAGGTGCGCCATGTGGCCAGCTACCACAACCAGAAGTTGCAGAACCTCACTCGCGAGCTGGCTCCCCTTGGCATTGTGAAGCTGTTCGAAGTGGACAAGCAGTTTGACGAGATGATGCGCGATCCTCAGCAGTTCGGGCTGAGTGACACAGAACACGCCTGCTACGGTGGTGGCTATACATGGAAGCCGTTCTCCGGCAGCGCCGCCGAGGTGGCTGCGACCCCGGTTTTGAGTGTCTCCGAAAGAGTGGCTATTGCCGGTAACCCGATCCTGGCGCAGGCGGTGGTGAGCGGGCAGGCAAAAGGGCGAGCAGCGACTATCAACTGCGATGAGCATATGTTCTGGGATCAGGTGCATCCGACTAAGACGGTGCACAAGGTACTGAGCCAGCGTGTTGCTGACTTTATCGATCAGCACTACGAGTTTGTTCGTCACTGATATCTCTTCGGGCCAGCATGTTGCTGGCCCTTTTTCTCCTATCTATCCTCATCTGTGCGTCTTTTTGCGTCACATTCAGTTCAAATAACAAACGTTTGTTGCTGTTTTTGTAACGTGGTTGCGTTAGAGTGTTTTTTGTTAATTGATATCAGTGACTTGAAAATAGGCTAACGTTGATATGCTGCGATCGCTTTTGGGTGGTTGCACCTATAAGACGAGGTGATATCAATCAACCTCCTCCTACATAAAGTTGCAGAGGCTCAAACATGAAAAAATCATTGATTACCTTGCTGGTTACCGGCTTGCTGGCGGCCAATGCCCAGGCTGCCGGTCAAGACAACACCTGGTATGGCGGTGCCAAACTGGGTTGGTCAAACTTCTACGGCATTGATGAAAGCAATGCCCTGACCCTTGGCAATGAGACCAACGATGCCTTGGGTGCAGGCGTGTTTGGCGGTTATCAGGTCAACCAGAATCTGGGACTGGAGCTGGGTTACGACTATCTGGGCAATTACAAATACGATGCCACTACGGCGGCAGGCGCTTTCAGTGATGAAGTAAAAGCACAGCTGGCTCAACTGACCCTGAAACTGGGCTTCCCGGTTACCGATAATCTGGATCTGTATGGTCGTGTCGGTGGCGGTTATGGCTGGGCTGATACCAAGAGCGATGTCTACAAAGATGACAGCCGCTTTGTCATGGTCGGTGCACTGGGTGCCGAGTATGCGTTCAACCTCGACTGGGCAGCTCGCCTGGAGTATCAGTACACCACCCCGTATGGCAGCCGCGATGATACCGGTCTGAGAATGGATAATGGCCTGCTCTCGCTGGCAGCGGTTTATCGCTTTGGTCAGGTAGCCCCTATGGCGCCCGCCCCGGCCCCAGAACCTGCTCCTGCACCTGTGATGGTTGAGAAGCAGTTCACCCTGAGTTCCGATGTGCTGTTTGACTTCAACAAGGCGACCCTCAAGCCAGAGGCCAGTCAGGCACTGGATAGCCTCTATAGCCAGATTGAAGAAGCACGACCCAAAGATGGCGTGGCAACCGTAATTGGTCACACCGACCGTATCGGTTCCGATGCCTACAACCAGAAGCTCTCCGAGCAGCGTGCCCAGACCGTTGCCAACTATCTGGTTGGTAAAGGGATCCCGGCCGCCAAGATCAATGTGGAAGGGCGTGGTAAATCCTCACCGGTTACCGGCGACAGCTGCGTCAGCAAGTCCAAGCGTGAGCTGATCGTCTGCCTGGCTCCGGATCGCCGTGTTGATGTGAAAGTCGAAGGTGTCAGCGAGGTGCAGGAGTAATCCTTCACACTGAGCAGGTTTCCAATGGGGCTGGAATGAACAGCCCCTGTCGGAGCAAGAGAGACCAAAAAGCCAGTCAGTTGATCTGACTGGCTTTTTACATTGGCATTGCGGTCGGGCTGGGGACAAATCAGGAAGGGAGTGGCATCACCCGGTTGCGCCCCAGCTCCTTGGCCTTGTAGAGCAGCTTGTCGGTACGTTCGACCAGACAGTCTGCGCTCTCCTGACCGTTGAACTCGCCCACGCCAAACGAGGCTGTGATGTGGTCGATGCGGCGGCCCGATTTGCGATCCAGAATCGACATCCGCTCGATGGCGCGGCGCATGCTCTCCGCCATCTGTCTGGCCAACGCCAGCGAGCGATGGGGGACCAGCATGGCGAACTCCTCCCCACCCAGCCGATAGGCGGTGACCCCCTCCTTGCAGGCATCGCGCAGCCGTTTGCTGAAGGCGCGCAGTACCTGATCGCCGAGCAGGTGCCCATATTCGTCGTTGAAGTTCTTGAAGCGATCGATATCGGCGAGGATCAGCGAGAAGGGGTGCTGGCTGCGGATCAACCCCTCCAGCTCCAGATCGAAGGCGCGGCGGTTGAGCAGGTTGGTGAGGGCATCCTCGTTGGCCAGTTTGCGTGTCTCGTTGAGCGCCGCCCGCAGCTCCTTGATCTCTTTCTCCGCATTGCTGAGCTGGTTGCGAAAGTGCATGGTGGACATGCGCACGTCCCGCGATTCGCGTACCAGCTCCCGCAGAATCCCCATGGTGTCTTCCAGGCTGAAGCCCTCGTCATCAATGCGGCTGAGCTTGTCAAAACTCTTGTCGAGCATCTCCTGAAACATACCGGTATCGGAGATGGCGTCCTGCATGGAGTGGCCTAGCTCGTTGGCCATGGCGGCGAGGCTCAGTTTCATCGCCTCCATCTGCTTTTCGTCTTGAGCGGCCAGATACTGGTGATAGAGTCGCTCGCAGGTGGTGAGCGAGCAGGTTCCCTGCATTTTGACAGCCTGATCAATCGCCTGGTTGAGCTCGGGCATGCTGGCCGAGACATAGTTGTACCACAGGTGGTAATTGTCCGGCGTCGTGGGGATCTGGTACTTGATCATCAAAGGGACCGCCTGTTTGAGATAGGCGGCGGATTGGGCAAATGTGTCCTTACTCATGAGTTCTGTGTCTCATCATGCCAGCGAACTGAAGATAGTATGACAGAGAGATTGGCCAAAAGGCAGCCGATGGATGCCATTCGCCCCCCCCTCCGATATAATGGCACCGTTACCACCTACCCTAAGGCCTGCTTATGTCTCAAAAAGATCCTTTCCTCGAACGCGAGGCCGAAAAATACGATAACCCCATCGCCAGTCGCGAGTTGATCCTGGAACTCATCAAGGGCCATGAAAAGCCCATGTCCCGTGAAGAGTTGGCCAAGGTCCTCAAGCTGAAAGATGAAGAGCCGTTGGAAGCCTTGCGTCGTCGTCTGCGCGCCATGGAGCGTGATGGACAACTGGTATTCACTCGCAACCAATGTTATGCCCTGCCGGATCGCCTGAATCTGGTCAAAGGTTATGTAATCGGCCACAAGGATGGCTTCGGTTTTCTGCGTCCGGAAGGTGGTGGTCCGGATCTGTATCTGAACAACCGAGAGATGCAACGCCTGATGCATGGCGATTACGTGCTGGTGCAGCCGACCGAGATTGACCGCAAGGGTCGTCAGGAAGCGCGTCTGGTGCGCCTGCTCAAGTCCCGTGAGGCAGACATTGTCGGCCGTTACTTCGTCGAGAATGGCGTTGGTTTCGTGGTGCCGGATGACAGCCGTATCGGCCAGGACATCATCATCCCGGAAGGGGAAAACAAAGGGGCTCGCCAGAGCCAGGTCGTGGTTGTGCGCATTAACCAGCGCGCCACCTCCCGCATCAATGCCGTCGGTACCGTACTGGAGGTGCTGGGCGAGAATATGGCGCCGGGCATGGAGATCGAAATTGCCCTGCGTACCCACGGCATTCCGCACACCTGGCCGGAAGAGGTGAGCAAAGAGGTTGCCGGTCTCGGCGAGCAGGTGCCGGAGAAGGCCAAAGAGGGCCGCATCGACCTGCGTGCCCTGCCGCTGGTGACCATCGACGGGGAAGATGCCCGTGACTTCGATGACGCCGTCTTCTGTGAAGCCAAGCGTGGTGGCGGCTGGCGCCTGTGGGTTGCCATTGCTGACGTCTCCGCTTACGTGAAGCCCGGCACGGCGCTGGATGCCGAAGCCTATCAGCGCGGCAACTCCGTCTACTTCCCCGAGTTCGTGGTGCCCATGCTGCCTGAGGTGCTCTCCAACGGCTTGTGTTCCCTGAACCCGCAAGTTGACCGCCTCTGCATGGTGTGCGAGATGACCATCTCCGCCGCTGGCCGCATGTCCGGCTACAAGTTCTACGAAGCGGTAATGAACTCTCACGCCCGTCTGACCTACACCAAGGTGGCGGCGATCCTCGATGGCGATCCCAAGCTGCGTCAGCAGTACGATCCGCTGGTGGGCCATATCGAGGAGCTCAACAACCTCTACAAGGCGCTCAAGCATGCCCGTCACCAGCGCGGTGCGGTGGAGTTCGAGAGCGAGGAGACCCGCTTCATCTTCAATGCCCAGCGCAAGATCGACCGCATCGTGCCGCTGGTGCGCAACGATGCCCACAAGATCATCGAAGAGTGCATGATCCAGGCTAACGTGGCTGCTGCTCGTTATATCGAGAAGAACGAAGCCGCCGCCCTATTCCGGGTACACGATCGTCCTGGCGAAGAGCGTCTGACCGGTTTCCGCGATTTCCTGGCCGAACTGGGTCTGGAGCTCAAAGGCGGTCTCGAGCCCGAGCCGAAAGACTTTGCCGAGCTGGCCGCCAAGTTTGAAGGGCGCCCGGATGCGGAGCTGCTCTCCACCATGCTGCTGCGCTCCATGCGTCAGGCCATCTATCAGGCTGATAACATCGGTCACTTCGGTCTGGCGTTGAAGTCCTACGCGCACTTCACCTCGCCAATCCGTCGCTATCCCGACCTGATCCTGCACCGGGCGATCAAGTATCAGACCGCCAAGGAGCAACAGGGCAACCTGCGCCACAAGTGGACCCCGAGCGGTGGTTATCACTACCAGCTGGAAGAAGTGGACCCGATGGGCGAGCACTGCTCCATGACCGAGCGCCGTGCCGACGATGCCACTCGCGACGTGGCCGACTGGCTCAAGTGCGAGTACATGCTGGATCACGTGGGTGACGAGTTTGACGGCGTCATCGCCAGCGTCACCGGCTTTGGCTTCTTCGTGCGTCTGGCGGAGATCCACATCGATGGTCTGGTGCACGTCAGCACCCTCACCAACGACTACTACCAGTTTGATCCCCTACACATGCAGCTGATTGGCGAGAACTTCCGCCGTCGCTACCGTCTGGGTGACAAGGTGCGGGTCAAGGTGATGGGCGTGAACCTGGATGATCGCAAGATCGACTTCGTGATGGTGGAAGAGCCCCTCAAGATCGCCGGCAAGAACGCCAAGCAGGCGGTTCGCAAGATGGCCGAGATCAAGAAGGAGAAGGCCAAGAGCGCCGAGCGCCACGAAAAGCGCAAAGAGAAAGATGGCAAGGAGAGCGGCAAACCCGCCAAGGGTGGCCGCGCCAAACCGAGCAACAGACGACCGGGCAAAAAGGCTCGCGATAAGGCCAAGAGCACTAAATGAGTACTGAACTGATCTACGGCATTCATGCTGTATCCGCGCTGCTGGAGCGCACTCCCGAGCGCTTCATCGAAGTGTGGGCCCTCAAGGGGCGGGATGACGACCGGCTGCAACCCCTGCTGAACGAGCTGGAATCCCTCGGCCTCAAGGTGCAGAGCGTGAACCGCAAGACACTCGACGATAAAGCGGAAGGCAACAATCACCAGGGCATCATGGCCCGGGTGAAAGAGGCACCGAAGCTCGCCGAGCACGATCTGGCCAGCCTGCTGGACGAGCTGGCGGCACAACAGAGCCAGCCCTTCCTGCTGGTGCTGGATGGCGTTACTGACCCGCACAACCTCGGCGCCTGCCTGCGCAGCGCCGATGCTGCCGGGGCTCATGCTGTCATCGTGCCGCGGGACAAGGCCACGGGTCTCACCCCGATCGTGCGCAAGGTTGCCTGTGGCGCGGCCGAAGTGGTGCCGCTCATTCAGGTCACCAACCTGGCCCGCACCCTGCGCGAATTGCAGGAGCGCGGCGTCTGGATTGTCGGCACCGCTGGCGAGGCCGATCACGACCTCTATCAGGCCAAACTGACCGGCCCGATGGCGCTGGTGATGGGGGCCGAAGGTAAAGGTATGCGTCGCCTGACCCGCGAACATTGCGACGAGCTGGTGAGCATCCCGATGGCAGGGGCGGTATCCAGCCTCAACGTCTCGGTGGCGACCGGCGTCTGCCTGTTTGAAGCCGTGCGTCAGCGTCGCGGTTAATCATGCTGACTGACAGACCCCCCTTCGATTGGGCGCAGGTCGCAGATAAAGAGGAGGCCGCGCGCCTCCTCTCTTTTGCCCGCCCGCTGACCCTCAGTCCGAAAAGCTGCCTCTGGCACGCCGGTGACAGCCCGGAGCTGCTGGTCAGGGTGGAGCAGGGGCTGCTGCGGGCCAAGCTGGTGCTGGCGGATGGCCGCGAGTACATCAAGGAGTTCTACTGGGAGGGGGACGAGTTTCTCGACTTCCACCACCTGCTTAGTGGCGAGCCAGCCCGCTACAGCGTGGAGGCGCTGGAGTCTTGCCGTCTGCAGCTGTTCAGTCTGGCTGACCTGCGCCAGCTGCCCGGCTGGCCGCGCTGGTACCAGCACCTGTTAGAGGTGCAGTTGCGCATCAAGGAGGAGAAGGAGCAGTTGCTGCTGACCGGCAGCCCGCAGGCGCGCTATCAGCACTTTCTCGACAGCTTTCCCGCGCTTGATGCCAGAGTGCCAGACCACCAGATTGCCGCCTATCTCGGTATCACTCCCATTAGTCTGAGCCGCATTCGCAAACGGCTGAAAGAACTTAACAAAGGTTAATGCAGGGCGCAGGCGCCACGATTATGCTGGCAGGCCGAACTGATAAGGAGTTGCCGATGAACTGGATCCTGAAACCCTGGTCTGAACTGACCACTGACGAGTTGTATGAGTTGCTTGCGCTGCGGGCCGAGGTGTTCGTGGTGGAGCAGACCTGCCCCTTTCAGGATCTGGACGGGCTCGATCGCCGCGACGGGGTCTGGCACCTGCTCGGCTATCAGGGCGAGCTGCTGGCCGCCTATGCGCGGATCATGGCGCCCGGCATCGGCGATGAGAGCGGTGCCGCCATCGGTCGGGTGGTGACCTCACCCAAGGCGCGTGGCGGTGGTCTCGGTCATAAGCTGATCGGCGAGGCGGTCAAGGCGTGTGAGGCGCGCTGGCCGACCCACAGCATCTGGCTGGGGGCGCAGGCCCATCTGCAAGGCTTCTATGGCCAACACGGTTTTGTAGCGGAAGGGGAAGGCTATCTCGAAGACGATATCCCCCATATGGGGATGCGCAGAGTGGTGGCATAACCACTCGTCAGAGTGATTCAGAATGCAGAAGGGCCATCCCGCGGGATGGCCCTTCTCTTTATCGCCAGGCGATCACTTCTTCTTTTTCTTCTTGGCGGACTTCTTCTTGTCGACCGGCTTTTTCTTCTTCACCGGTACCCGCGCTTCCTTGTGTTTCGGGCGCAGCTCGTCGATTACCCGGCGTTTGAGGCGCTCCTCGGTGTAGCGCTCGATCTTGGCGACCATCGCCATGTCGTGGGCTTCCACCAGGCTGATGGCACAGCCACGGTTGCCAGCGCGGCCGGTACGGCCGATCCGGTGGACGTAGACATCGGCGCCGTAGGGCATGTCGTAGTTGATGACATGGCTGACGTTCGGCAGGTCGATGCCGCGTGCGGCGACGTCGGTGGCGATCAGGAAGGGCACTTCCCCTTCGTGGAACTTGCGGATCGACTCGATACGCTTGCTCTGCTCCATTTCGCCACGGATCCAGGCGCAGGAGATACCTGCCGCCTGCAACTGGCCGGAGAGCTCCGCCAGACGCTCGCGAGTCTTGACGAAGATGATCGCCTTCTGGGTTTCCGGATCTTTCAGGATATGGGTCAGCAGCGCCAGCTTGTGGGCGGCGTCATCGGCCAGATGGATCCACTGGGTGATGGGGCGACGTTCGCTGCGCGGCGGCTCGGCGTGCAGCTCCACCGGATCCTTGAGGATCTCGTTGGCGAACTTCTCAAGGCCGGCCCCTTCCAAGGTGGCGGAGAAGAGCATGGTGTGCTTGCGGTAGCGCGCTTCGGCCACGATGCGGTTCACATCCTTGATAAAGCCCATGTCCAGCATGCGGTCCGCTTCATCCAGCACCAGCACTTCGATGTCGTGGCTCTCGAACTCCTCTTTCTCGATGTACTCGAGCAGACGGCCCGGGGTGGCGACCACGATGTCGGTGGTCTTGGTCAGAGCAGGCAACTGCTCTTCATGGCTGACGCCGCCGATGATGGTCTCGATGCTGAGGTTGGTGTGAGCCGCCAGCGCCTTGGCGTGTGCGGTCACCTGCAGCGCCAGCTCGCGGGTCGGGGTCAGGATCAGCATGCGGCAGGGGCCCGGCTTGCGGCGCGGGAAGTCCAGCAGGTGCTGGAGTGCCGGCAGCAGGAAAGAGGCGGTCTTGCCGGTACCGGTCGGTGCGGATGCCAGAATATCGCGGCCGTCCAGGGCTGGCTCCAGCACCATCTGCTGGATGGTGGTGGGGCGGGTGAATCCCATCTCGGCCAAGGCCCGGTTGAGGGCTGGGTGCAGGTCGAAATCATCAAAGGACTGGCTCATGGCAATACTCGGTCATTAAGGAAACGGCAGATTATAGGCGATTATCTCGTCGGCTCCTATTGGTGAGTGTGTCTTAGCCGCTATAATCGCCCACCATTTTTGCAGATGACGGGGGCCAGATGGGACGTAGTCGCGGATTTACCTTCAAACAGTTCCATATCAATCACGATCGCTGCGCCATGAAGGTGGGCACCGATGGCATTTTGCTCGGTGCCTGGGCGCCGGTCGAACAGGCGCGTCGAGTGCTCGATATCGGCACCGGCAGCGGCCTGATCGCCCTGATGCTGGCCCAGCGCAGCAGATCTGACTGCCGTCTTGATGCGGTTGAGCTGGATATTAATGCGGCCAGCCAGGCGCGGGAGAATGCGGCGTCCTCTCCCTGGGCCGGTCGGGTGACCGTCATAGAGAGTGCCATTCAGGATTATCAGGCTGGCCCTTACGATCTTGTCGTCTCCAACCCTCCCTATTTCGTGGCAGGCCAGTCATTTAGCGATCCGGCGCGGGCGTTGGCCCGCCATACCGGCGCCCTCGACAGCCCCGCATTACTGGCGGCCTGCGATCGTTTGCTGAGCCCGAACGGGCAGGTGGCGCTGGTGCTGCCGACGGCGATGGCCGATGAAATTTTATGCATTTCGGCGAATTATGATCTGCATGGTATTTGTTATACAGCTGTTATCACCAGAGAGGGTAAAGAGGCAAATCGTGTTTTATTGCTACTTGGCAGAGGATTAAACAGGTGTGAGAGGGGTGAAATTGTGATCCATTCTGCTGATGGGGCCTATTCCGACAGATATATCCAACTGACCAACCCCTTCTATTTGAAGATGTAAATTTCGTCTTGAACTATTTTTTCACGCCATTATGCTGGTTCCAGATCGAGCGCCCGCTCCAGACCAGCTAAAACCACTGGTTGCGATGAAAAAACATGCGGGGCTCTTTTTTTATACCCCCTGAACACACCCGGTCAGCGACCGATAAAAACTATAACAAGCAATAATTTACAAGACAGACGAGGTTGAACTTGACGAAATCACTCACATTGTCCGATGTACTCGGATTAGGGTTTATGACCTTCGCCTTCTACTTGGGCGCCGGTAACATCATTTTCCCGCCGTTGGCCGGTTACATGGCTGGTGAGCACCTCTCCCTGGCGATGTTTGGCTTCCTGGTCACTGCCGTGGGCCTGCCTCTGGTGACCATTCTGGCTGTGGCGAAAGCCGGTAACGGTTGGGCTGGCATGACCAAGCTGCTGCCTGCCGGTGTCGCAACTGCGCTGGCCGTTGCCATCTATATCATCATAGGCCCGGCCTTTGCCGCGCCCCGTACCGGTCTGGTTGCCTATGAAATGGGCCTCAAGCCGTTTATCGGCGATATGGGGCAGGCTGGTCTTGCTGCCTATACCGTGATCTTCTTTGGTGTGGCCATTCTGGTCTCCATGAACCAGGGCAAGCTGATGGACGCCATCGGCAAATACCTGACTCCGGTACTGATGCTGCTGCTGCTGACTCTGGCGATCGGTGTATTCGTAGCACCGCAAGGCTCCATGCCGGATGCGTCCGGTGACTATCAGAACAGCCCCTTCGTCAAAGGGATCCTGGAAGGCTACAACACCATGGACACCCTGGCGTCCCTGATGTTTGGTGCCCTGATCGTCGACCTGCTGCGCCAGAAAGGCATCAACGATTACAAGAGCCAGTTCAAGTATCTGGCCATTGCCGGCCTCATCTCTGCCGTTGGTCTGAGCGTGGTGTACGTATCCCTGTTCCAGCTGGGCAACACTGCGGCCGGTGTGGCGACCGATGTCAGCAACGGTGGCGCTATCGTCAACGCCTACGTACTGAGCCTGTTTGGTCAGCCGGGTCAGTTCATTCTGGCGGCCATCATCACTCTGGCTTGCTTTACCACTGCCGTGGGCCTGATCTCTGCCTGTTCCGATTTCTTCCACAATCTGACCGGCATGGCTTACAAGAAGCTGGTGGTGTTGCTGGGCGTTATCTGTGCCGTGGTGGCCAACGTGGGTCTGAGCCAGTTGATCAGCCTCTCCATTCCGGTGCTGGTTGCCATCTATCCGGTTGCCGTGGCGCTGGTACTAGTCACCTTCCTGAAGGGTTATTTCGGCCGTCCCCGTCTGGTGTTCCGTGGCGTGTTGATGGTTGCCTTCCTGTTCGGTTGCCTGGATGGTCTGGGTGCTGCCGGTATGAAGATGGATGCGTTTGCCTTCCTGCCGCTGTTCGACAAGGGCCTCGCCTGGCTGATGCCGACCCTGCTGGCCTGCGTAGTTGGCGTGATGGTGCGTCCAACCGAGATGGCTGCCGAAGCGGCCTGATCACACCCGATCTGATATTGCCAAGAGCCTGCCCCGTGCAGGCTCTTTTGTTTTCTGTGAGCCTCGCATTTCACCTCGCTTTGCTGCCGTAATTGTCACTGTACGCAGAGCAGATAGCATCTGAGCAGCCGTATCTTGCCGCTATAACCCACCCCCCTCTTCTTGCCTCTCATACCTACGTGTGACACCTCTTTATGGAGCGCCGAGTTGTTCGGCGATTAATTCCACAGCGGTAAATTGTTTCAAGATATTAATTGGTGATTGAGATCGAACTCCTCTTCTTTATGCTAAAGGTGGTGCGCCTCATCCGGTCCGCGGGCTGTGTGGGGGCGAAAGGTATTGTTACCGGTTATCTGCCAGGCAGTGGGTGCAATCAATAACAAGCTGATAAGGCAGATGAGGTTGAGTTTGACGAAATCATTGAAGTTGTCCGACGTATTCGGATTGGGATTTATGACGTTTGCCTTCTATCTGGGGGCAGGCAATATCATTTTTCCGCCGCTGGCCGGTTTTATGGCCGGTGAGCATCTGCTGGCCGCCATGTGCGGCTTTCTGCTGACGGCGGTGGGTTTGCCGCTGATCACCCTGATTGCGGTGGCCAAGGGGAGCTCGGGGGGCGGCGCGAGTGGCTGGACCGGAATGACCCGCTATCTGCCCGCCGGGGCGGCGACGGCGCTGGCCATCGCTATCTATATCATCATGGGGCCCGCCTTTGCCATTCCCCGCACCGGTCTGGTCGCCTACGAGATGGGGCTCAAGCCCTGGCTCGGCGATGCCGGTCATGAGGGGTTGCTGATCTACACCCTGAGTTTCTTTGCGCTGGTGATCCTGGTGGCGCTCGATCGGGGCAAGCTGCTCGATGCGGTTGGCAAGTATCTGACCCCAGCCCTGATGGCGATGCTGCTTATTCTGGCGGTCGGGGTCTTTATGACGCCGCAGGGCACCATGCCTGATGCCAGCGGTGAGTACATAGATGCAGCCCTGACCAAAGGAATGCTGGAGGGGTACAACACCATGGATACCCTGGCCTCCCTGATGTTTGGCGCCCTGATCATCGGGTTGCTGCGCCAGAAGCAGATCGAGGATTATCGCAGCCAGTTCAAATATCTGACCATCGCAGGCTTGATCTCGGCGGTCGGGCTGTCGGCTGTCTATATCTCGCTCTTTCAGCTGGGCAACAGCGCCGGTGGGGTGGCGAGCGATATCAGCAATGGTGGGGCCATCGTCAATGCCTACGTCCTGAGTCTGTTTGGTCAACCGGGTCAGTTTATTCTGGCTGCCATCATCACCCTGGCTTGTTTTACCAGTGCGGTCGGCCTGCTCTGTGCCGGTGCCGACTACTTCCATGGCCTGACTGGCTGGGCCTATCGCAGCTGGGTGATCCTGCTGGGGGCGCTCTGTGCAGTGGTGGCCAATGTGGGGCTGAGCGAGCTGATTGGCCTCTCCATCCCGGTGCTGGTGGCCATCTATCCGGTGGCCATCGCGCTGGTGCTGGTGACCTTCCTCAAGGGATGGTTTGCCCAGCCACGGCTGGCGTTTCGCGGCGTGCTGACGGTCGCCTTTCTGTTTGGTTGCCTCGATGGGCTGGGGGCTGCCGGGATGGCGATGGACGGCTTTGCCTTCCTGCCGCTGTTCGACAAGGGGCTTGCCTGGCTGCTGCCGACTCTGTTGGCCTGCATTATCGGCATCCTGGTGCGACCAAGCAGTAAGCTGGCTGCCGAAGCGGCTTGATTCAGAAACAACGAGATAGCAAAGAGGCCAGCAGCTGCTGGCCTCTTCTGTTTCTGCCGGATCCGTTACCGGATCAGATTTGCGGGCCTTTCGGCTTGGGTTTGCCCTCCAGACCATACCAGTGGGTTTCTACCCGTCCGGCATGCCACTCGAAGGTGCCCCAGGGCTGCTTGGCTTCCCAGCGCGGGAAGTTGATGAGCACCCGATTATCTTCGTACTTGTAGAGGGAGGTGCTGATCTGAATGTCCGACAGGATCAACAGCAGGGCCCAGCAGATGAAAATCCATTTCAATGCTTTCCACATAGGGTTACTCGAAGCAGATTTCGATAGTGGCGCGACCGAAATCCGATTCGAACGGCATCATGATCTTGGTGCCATCGGCACGGTGGGTAATGGTGTGGTTGGGGCCGGAGACGATGATGGGGGTAGCCATGTCAAACTCGTAGCCCTTCTCGCCCAGCATCCGCTTGGCACCGCCGGTCACCATGTTGGTGATTTCACCGACCATGTCGGTCACCTCTTCGTTGATGTTGGCGGGAGCTTCCCCCAGCATGCGGCGCATGATCTCCAGTGCCAGCCCCTTCTCGAAGCTGATGGAGAGGGAGCCACGGGTCTGCGGGCCGACCATGCCGATCAGGCCGGAGACGTCGCCGCGTGCCAGCTCATCCATCTTGCGTTTCGGTTTGCCCGGTTTGAGTTCCAGCTGTGCCATGGTCGAGAGCACATTGAGCAGGGATAGCAGGAACGGATTTACAAAATCAGCCTTCATGATGACTTCCTACAGTGGGCGTACAACGGGCACATTGGCCATGTGCCTCTATCGTCTTATTGGTAATAGTAAAACCATGCAAGTGGGCCTGCTCGGAAAACGCGCTATCGATCGCCGTATCGTGAAGCTCGACCACATCCCCGCACTCGTTGCAGATCAGCAACTGCATCGGGTGAGCGTGATCGAAGTGGCAGCAGAAGATAAACGCGTTGAGAGATTCCACCTTGTGAGCAAAACCCTGTTCGAGCAAAAAATCGAGTGCCCGATAGACGGTTGGCGGCTTGGCATTGGCTTCGGTTTGTTGCAGCTGGGCCAACAAATCATAGGCGCTGATGGCGTTGCCGTGTGCCGCAAGCAGGCGAAATACCTGACGTCGGGTCGGGGTGAAGCGGATCCCTCGCTGTATACAGAGTCGCTCGGCTCGTTGTAAAAGTTGGTCTTGATTCATGATCGCGCAGATACCCTTTCTATTAGCCGGATACTATCACAGGGCCTCGCATGGCGCGGCGACAAAATTCATTTTCTGGGGCTGCTTCACGTTGTGATAAAATCCGCCCCTTTCTTTAGCCAACCCGGATGATTTTTATGCAGGCGCAGCGTTTTTCCATCGCCCCCATGCTGGACTGGACCGATCGGCATTGCCGTTACTTTCATCGACTGATGAGCCGCCAGACCTTGCTCTATACCGAAATGGTGACCACCGGTGCCATCATCCACGGCAAGGGGGATTATCTGGGTTACAGCGAGCAGGAGCACCCCATTTCCCTGCAGCTGGGGGGCAGCAATCCCGCCGATTTGGCCCACTGCGCCAAGCTGGCCGAGGAGCGCGGCTATGACGAGGTGAACATCAACGTTGGCTGCCCCTCCGATCGGGTGCAGAACGGTCGCTTTGGTGCCTGCCTGATGGGTGAACCGGCGCTGGTGGCGGACTGCGTCAAGGCGATGCGCGATGTGGTCGATATTCCGGTGACGGTGAAGACCCGTATCGGCATCGACGAACAGGACTCCTACGAATTTCTGCAGGCCTTTATCGAACAGGTGCGCGATGCTGGTTGCGATACCTTTATCGTCCATGCCCGCAAGGCGTGGCTGAGCGGCTTGAGCCCCAAGGAGAACCGAGAGATCCCGCCCCTCGATTATCCCCGCGTCTATCGGGTCAAGCAGGATTACCCGGATCTCACCATCGCCCTCAACGGCGGTGTCACCTCCATGGAGCAGACTCTCGAGCACCTGCAACACGTCGATGGCGTCATGATGGGGCGCGAAGCCTATCAGAACCCCTACATTCTGGCGCAGGTAGACAACCTGGTGTTCGGCCAGAACAACGCCGTGCCGAGCCGCCACGAAGTGGTGCGGATGATGCTGCCCTATATCGAGCAGGAGCTGGCCAAGGGTAACTACCTCTCCCACATGACCCGCCACATGCTGGGTCTGTTCCAGAATATGCAGGGGGCCCGCGCCTGGCGCCGTCACCTGAGCGAGAACGCCTGCAAGCCGGGCGCCGGTATTCAGGTGGTGCTGGATGCCATGGCCAAGGTGCCGGAGTTTGCCAGCAGCGAGACGGCCGAATAAGCCAGTTGTGCCAAGGCAAGAGCAACAAAAAGCGCGTCAGTTGACGCGCTTTTTTGATCGCTGTCGCTTCAATATCTGAACTGGTTGATCAGCCGCGAGAGATCCTGCAGCCGCTCAACCAGCAGGGTGATGCCATCGAGGGCCTGCCTGCTGTTGTCGGCGGTGTGGCTGGCCAGCTGGTGGATCTGGTGCACCCCTTCATCGAGGGTCGCCGTCACATCGGCCTGCTGACTCACCGCCTGGGCGATCTCGTCACTGGTGCGGGTCACCTGCCCCAACATTTGGTTTATCTGGGTGAGCACGTCGGCGGTGGTGCCCGCGTGCTGCTGGCAGCGTACCGAGGTCTGCGCCCCTTGTGTCATCCCGTCCGACAGCTGTCGTGTAGTCTGTTGCAGCGCCTGGATCATCTCGTGGATCTCGCTGGTCGAGGCACGGGTCTTCTGAGCCAGCGCCCTCACTTCATCCGCCACCACGGCAAAACCGCGCCCCTGTTCGCCAGCACGGGCTGCCTCGATGGCCGCATTGAGTGCGAGCAGGTTGGTCTGGTCGGCGATTTGACTGATCACCTCCAGAATACCGCTGATCTTCTGGCTGTCGCTGGTGAGCTGGGCCAGCACGGCGTGGTTGGCATCCAGCTCCTGATGGAGTTGGTTGACGGCAGATCGGGTGGTCGCCAATGCGTGCAGCCCCTCGTCGGAGACCTGCTGTACCTCTATGACCAGATTGCTCGCCTCATGGGCACTGTGGGCCACATCCCGAATGGAGTGGCTCAGCTCGGTGATGGCGGTCGCCAGCTGCTCGCTATGGGCGCGCTGCTGCTGCAGATGAGTATCGATGGTCTGGATATTGCCCCGGTCATCTTCGGCTGCCTGCAGGATCTGCTGGTTGGTGTCGGCGCTGCGCCCGACCACGGCCTTGAGCTCGGCCTGCTTCATCCGCAGGGCCAGTTCGACGGCCGCCAGAGTGTCGCGCCGTCGGGTGTAGAGCACCTGACAGAGGCGGGTTCCCTTGTCTTGATCGGCAAGGGTGAGCAGATGAGCCAGCCGTTGCTGCAATCGCCAGCCGTGGGTTGCCTGTGCCAACAGCAACAAGGCGGTGGGCAGCAGCCATAACAGGTTGCCGGTAGCAAAGGTAGCAAGGGTGGTGAGCAAGGCAGAAACGGAGAGCCAGAGGGTCAGCTGACCCGGTTCAATGTGACACCGGCTCAGCCAGGGAAGCGCCTTGCCGCTGCGCAGCAGGCCATAGAGCTGCTCGGCCCAAGCCACATCGCTGGCGGCGGGTTTGGTGCGCACCGACTGGAACTCGACGATCTCCTTCTGCGCATTGAGGATCGGGGTGACGTAAGCGTTTACCCAATAGAACTGACCGCTTTTGGCGCGGTTCTTGACCAGCCCCATCCAGCTTTTGCCCTGTCGCAGCCGCTGCCACATGTCGGCGAAGGCCGCTTTGGGCATGTCGGGGTGTCGCACCAGATTGTGGGGCACGCCTTCCATTTCGGTAGCACCATACCCGGCCACATCACAGAAATGCTGGTTGGCATAGGTAATATGACTGGCGGGATCCGTGGTCGAGATGAGTGCGATGTTGTCGGGGAAGTGTATCTCCCCCTCCTGATGGAGTCTGGTCATGTGTCGTTCCTGAAAAAGCCAAATAACTGATAACTATGTTTTTTATTGTCGTTCTCAGTTAATCATTCTAAGGCTCTTCAGTGACCCGAACTTGGCTTGGGTCAATTAATCAACACAATGAATTGATGAAGTGAGGGTCAGCTGGCCGGTGTGAAATCGTGAACTTCGCCGCTTCTCGGTTTAAAGCGCGGATCGCTATCTTTGTAGCTGCGCACCAGCTCCATCGTCTTGCAAAAGCTGGCCTGCTTGTCGTACTCCTGACGAGCCAACTCGATGGCCCGCTCGGCCCGGCGCCGTTCCATCTTGTCAGACTTGCGATCGCTGAACTGTTGCTGCTGATGCAGCATCCAGCCGACAAACTCTTGCTGGCATTGGGATTCACTATTGGCCTGCGCAGGCAGGGTCCACAACAACGAGAGCAGTATCAAATAACGCATGTCTGACTGGGTATTGAAGATTAATTGAACAGAAGGGGCGGCATTTTAGGCTGGAAATCGAGGTGTGAACAGTATCAATAGCGAGGCCCAGCGGGGCCTCGCATCGTTGTGGCCGGTGTCAGTGTTTGACGAGGTAGAGTTGGCGGCTGTAGGCCACATCTTCCGGGTTGTTGATGGGGTAGCCCTTGAGCCATGGCTTGATGAGTCGGGCATTGGTGTACTGGTAGATGGGGGCGATGGGGGCTTGATCCAGCAGGATCGCCTCCGCCTCGCCAAACAGCTTGCTGCGACTGGCGGCATCCTGAGTGCTGGCCGCCTCTGCCAGCAGCTGGTCATAACGGGCATTGGCAAAGCCAGCCATATTGCCGCTGTGACGAGAGCCCCACAGGCCAAGGAACGCTGAAGGGTCGTTGTAATCGGCGACCCAGGAGGAGCGGATCACCTCGAACTGGCCGCTCTGGCGACTGTCGAGATAGGTTTTCCACTCCTGGTTGGTCAGCTCGACCTCGGCGCCCAGCTTCTGCTTCCACATGCTGGCAATCGCCAGTGCCATCTTCTTGTGAATTTCCGCGGTATTGTAGAGCAGGGTCAGCTTGAGCGGCTTGTCCGGGCCGTAACCGGCCTCCTTGAGCAGGGCCTTGGCCTTGCTGTCCAGCGCCGGTTGGCTGCTGGTGGAGAGCAGGTTGGCGGCCGGGGTAAAGCTGGCGGTCACATCCGGAGTGAAGTGATAAGCCGGTTTCTCGCCAGTGCCGAGCACTTTGTCGGCGATCAGGGCGCGGTCGATGGTGTAGGAGAGCGCCTTGCGCACCCGCACATCGTTCAGTGGTGCCTGACGGGTATTGAAGGCGTAGTAGTAGGTGCCGAGCTGATCCGGGGTATAGACCTCATTCGGGATCTGCTTCTTCAGCTTGTCGTACTGCTCCTTGGGGAAGGATTCGGTGATATGCAGATCGCCAGCCAGGTAGCGGTTGGTGGCCGCGCTCTCCTGATTGATCGGCATGAAGATCACCTTGGTCAATACGGTATGGGCCCGATCCCAGTAATAAGGGTTGGGGGTCAGCTCCAGCTTCTCGTTGACCACCCGGTTGTTCAGCACAAAGGCACCGTTGCCCACCAGTTTGCCGGGCTGAGTCCACAGGTTGCCGTACTGCTCGATGCTGGCTTGATGGAGCGGCGACAGGCTGGGGTGGCTCAGCAGGTTCAGGAAGTAGGGCACCGGCTGGGAGAGGGTCACTTGCAGGGTATGGTCATCGAGGGCCTTGACCCCCAGCTCGCTGGCAGGCAATTTGCCAGCGACTATCTCGTCCACCTTGTCGAAACGGGCCAGTTGGGCAAACCAGGCGAAGGTGGCCGCCTCTTTCGGGTCGACCAGCTTGCGCCAGCCGTAGACGAAGTCGCCGGCCTTGACCGGATCGCCGTTGGACCAGCGCGCATCCGGGCGCAGATGGAAGGTAAAAAACTGGTTGCCCTTGTTCTCCCAGCTGGCCGCCACCCCGGCAACCGGTTTGCCATCCGGCCCCTGGGTCAGCAGCCCCTCGAACAGATCCCGCTGTACCTGCAACTCCGGCAGGCCGACCAGCTTGAGCGGGCTCAGGCTCGCAGGTTCATCCTTGAGGTGGCGAACGACAATCTGCTCGGCGGCGAGTTGTGTTCCGGCGGGAATATCGGCAGCCTGAACAGCAGCACAGCCCAGCAGGGCCAGCAAGGGGCTCCATCCTTTCATGGGTCGGATCCTTCAAATAGTGTGAAGCGGGGAGAAAACTCGGCGAGAAAATATCGCCGACAGATGGGAAATCATGATATCCCGTTTGCTGGTCTGACCGCCAGCATTCGACTCTCACTTCCAATCGGGGTAGAAGAGCGTTCTCGGCGTCTGTGCAGTTCAATGTGGTGAGGAGTGTCAAACGATGAAAGCATGGTTATTGCTGGCCTGTGTGTTGAGCCAGGGTGCCTGGGCGTTGGCCCCGTGCCAGAGCGACACAGCGGTGGGCAACTGGTGCGAGATCGGCATCGATGCCTTGCACCCGACTCAGGGGGGCGTCGGCCAGATCCAGGTCGATGAGACCCAGGCCACATTGGCGGGCATGAGCGCAAAGCAGCTCGACAAGTTGATGAAAAAGAAAGAGATCCCCGTGGTGATTGCGCCGGATGGCAGCTACTGGCTGGTGGACAGGCACCATCTCACCAAGGCGTTGTGGCAGCAGGGCGTCAAGGATGCCCGGGTCAAGGTGATTGGCCGCCTGCAGGACAAAGCCAACTTCTGGAGCCAGATGCAGAACAACCACTGGGCCTGGCTCAAGGATGAGAAGGGGCAACCACTGACCCCGGAGCAGTTGCCGACCAGCATCGACAAGCTGCCTGATTACCCCTATCGCACCCTCGCCGGACTGCTGCAGAATGCGGGCTACTTTCGCAAGGACAAACAGGTTTATTTCGTCGAGTTTGCCTGGGCCAGCTGGCTCGGCAAGCAGATGCAATGGATGCCGGTGGACAGCGCCAATCTGGCGGCTCGACTGCAACAGGCCAAACGGCTCGCCTGCGGCAGCGATGCCAAGGATCTACCCGGTTATCCAGGCAAGCAGTGCAGCCTCAACCAGTCCAAAATCGCGCAGTGAGTGGATGCGCGATGATGGCATCCAGAGCATGCCGGAGATAACAGAGGGCGACCCCGGGGTCGCCCTTCTGCTGTCAGCTTGTTACTGCTGGCTGGCGGTGGTCACTCATGGCGCTCCGCCCAGCGGCAGCCGCCTGTTCAAGCAGGGCGACGTCTCCTTGCTGGATCAGCGGTAGCAGATCGTTGACCTGTTGATCCGGCCAATCCCACCAGGCGAGGGCCTGTAGCCGGGCAATCTCCTCCTCGCCAAAGCGCATTCGCACCACCCTGGCCGGGGTGCCCGCCGCCATGGCATAGGGCGGCACATCCTGATTGACCAGCGAGCGGGCGGCGATGATGGCGCCGTCGCCGATGGTGACGCCGGGCATGATCATCGCCTCCATGCCGATCCAGACATCGTTGCCGATGCGGGTATCGCCTGCGGGGCGGTAGCTGCGCTGGAGCGCCGCCAGATCGGCGAACGGATAGGTGCTGATGAAGGACGTGTTGTGGGTATGGTTGCCCCCCATGATGATCTTCACCCCGGCGGCAATCTGCACATAGTCGCCGATATGGAGACGGTCGATATGCCAGAGCGGCTCCCAGCCGGTGTCCGGGCTGCGGCTGAAGGGATCGCCATGGAGGTAGCGCACCGCCACCTCTTCGAAGGGGCCATCCCAGGCACCCGAGTAGTAGCTGTGCTGTCCCTTGAGGCAGATATTGGGGTTGGTCACCGTCAGGTGCAGGTATTCGACCTGCGACCAGTGTTGGCAGGGGTTCATGTTGGTACTCCTTTGCTGAATGGATCGGATGGGTTGCGTTCGCGTGAGCGCAGCTAATAGATCCAGACCAGCATGCGGGGCACGCAGAGCAGGGAGCAGCCCAGCATCTGCGGGAGGCGAGGTCGCATTGTGGTGTGCTCCAAAGAAGGGGGGAAGGGCACGATCATAAGGTCGGGCGCCGGGTTTGCCAAGGTTGCGCAGAGATCCTGCACTAACCCTCTGGTTGATATTTATTCTCAATTAGCCATGATAACACTCCCACCATGACGGACTCGGGAGAGCGAAATGACACCGCAAAGTTGGCAACGATACATGCTGGAGGCGGAGCGTGCCTGGCAGGCCGGTTCGCTGGGGGCGGCGATCTGCTTTTATCAGCAGGCGCTGGGGGATGTTTACGAGATGACCCAGGTGGAGTTGACCGAATTGGCCACCATGCGAGTCGCCACCTGCCACCGGCTGGCCGACTTCTGGCGGGCGATGGATGAGCCGACTTATGAGCTGCGCTACCTGAAGCTTGCCTCCGAGCTGGTGACTGCGCTGGTGCCGCAGTGCCCGAACCGGGAGTGCGAGGCGCTGATCAGCGAGCTGGGTTGCTGTCGCGGTGCCCTGCTCGCCTTTCTCAAGCGTCACCCCAATCCGGAAATTGCCCGGCTGATCCAGCTGCAGGACAAGGTGCAGGGCTGCGAGCTGATCGGCCGTTTTCGCCTCAACTGACCGGCATTGAGCAGCAGCTCAGCCTCGCCGTTTGAGTTTCTGGGCGATGCGCTGCTGCGCCTCTTCCCCTTGCAGTGCCTGGGCGAAGGCGCGCGCCTCCAGATCGATGACAAAGTGCACCGCCTGTTTGAGCTCTTGCTTGAGCAGAGCCTTGCTCTTTTGCAGCGCTCTGGGCGGTTTGGCCGCCAGCTTCAGTCCCTGCTCGCGGGCAAAGGAGAGCACTCCATCGGCCGCCACCACCTTGTTGGCGAGCCCTAATCGCAGCGCCTCCTCGGCATCCATCGCCTCGGCCAGCAGCAACAGCTCGGCCGCCTTGAGGTGCCCCACCAGACGCGGCAGCAGCAGGCTGGAGGCAAACTCCGGCACCAGTCCCAACTCGACAAAGGGGAGCTGCAAGCGGGCGTTATCCGCCAGATAGACCAGATCGCAGTGCAGCAGAATGGTGGTACCGATCCCCACCGCCGGGCCTGCAACGGCGGCGACCACAGGTTTGGGGAAATCGGCCAGAGTGTGGAGGAACTGCAGTATGGGGTCGTCGGGCTCCAGCGCGCTCTTGCCCATAAAGTCGGCCAGATCATTGCCCGCGGTAAAGCAATCCTGCTGCCCCTGCAACAGCAGGACATGCACCTCCTCATCGGCTGCCGCCTCTCGCAGTGCTGCCACCAGTTGCTTATAGAGCTCGGTATTGAGGGCATTGCGCTTGTCGGGGCGGTTGAGGGTCAGGGTGAGCAAGCCATCCTGCTGCTCGGCAATGAGAATGGGGGCCATGTCTAAATCCTTGTTATTGAAAGGTGCAAAAAAGGTTGCTGCTGGGGTAACCTTGGCGCCGTTTAACAACATCATAAAAGGATTTCAACCATGTTTAAACGTGCGTTTTATTCTCTGCTGGTTCTGGGTATGACGGCGCCTGCACTAGCCAAGGTCGAGGCTGTCGACGGTTATGTGCGGCTGTTGCCGCCGGGTTCCCCCAACACTGCCGCCTTTATGGTGCTGAAGAATGACGCCGACCAGCCGGTCAAGCTAGTGGCTGCGGCTTCTGCTGCGGCCGAGCGTGCCGAGCTGCACACCCACCTGCACGAAAATGGTGTGATGAAGATGCGTCAGGTCGAGAATATCGAGATCCCGGCCAAGGGCGAGGCGGTGCTGAAACCGGGCAGCCTGCACATCATGCTGTTCGAGGTGGGCACGCTCTCCGAGCAGACTCCTTTCCCGCTCACCCTCACCATGGATGATGGTCAGAAGCTGGATCTGTCACTGCCGGTGAAGCCGATTGAGCCGATGGCAGAGATGAAGCATATGAAGCACTGACATTTGTCGTCGTTTGTTCAGGATTGACGCTGGGTATTTTGGCTGCACCGAGTAAAATAGTGCTCTTTTCCATGTATGCAAGAGGAAGTGACGTAATGAAAAAGACGCTGATTGCCGGTTTTGTGCTGGCTCTGTGCAGCCAGAGTGCCATGGCCGCTGACGACTGGCGTTTTGCCGCCGGTGCCGACGTATGGGCCGCCAAGGGCAGTGGTCAGGCTTATGGCACCAGTGCTGATGGCAGCTATGACGACAGCTACAACTGGAACGGCTATCTGCAACTGGAACACGGCATCATCTTCCTGCCGAACGCCAAGTTTGAAGTCTCCGATTTCAGCACCTCCGGCGGTAACTTCAAGAACGATCTGACCGCCTACGATCTGAGCCTCTACTACCGTCTGTTCAACAACGATCTGTTCAAGATCGATCTGGGTATGACCGGTCGTCACTACGATGGCGAGCAGGTCTACTTCGGTCGCAAGGGTTATGACGAAGATACCCTGATGGCCTATGCCGGCAGCGAAGTGAAGATCCCGGGCACCGGCATCGCCTTCTTCGGCGATCTGCGCACTCACGATGCGGACAACTATGACTACCGTCTGGGTGGTTCCTACAAGTTCTCCTCCATGCCGATCAAGCTGCGTGCCGGCTGGCGTGAAGCCAAAGTCGACTTCGCCAATATCGACCAGTCTGTCGATGGCTGGTTCATGGGCGGCGAATTCACTTTCTAATCTGACGTTGTCTGACAACGGGGGGTGATATTCTTCGCCAACATCTATCAGAGCATGCTGTCGACGGCTGGTTCATGGGCGGCGAATTCACTTTCTAATCTGACGTTGTCTGACAACGGGGGTGATATTCTTCGCCAACATCTATCAGAGCATTCTGTCGATGGCTGGTTCATGGGCGGCGAATTCACCTTCTAATCTGCCCGTCAGCTGACGGCGAGGAGCAATCATGGGCCACATCATAGTGACAGGTGCCGGTTCTGGTCTCGGCCGGGCGCTGACCATCGGACTGGTTAAGCGGGGCCATCAGGTCTCCATGATGGGGCGCCGTTATCAGCGACTGCAGGAGCAGGAGCAACTACTCGGCAGCGCGGTGATCGGCATAGCGGCCGATCTGGCGCACCATGAAGAGGTCGACGTTGCCTTCGCCGCTGCGGTGGAGTGGGGCGGGCAGCCCGACATGGTGATCCACTGCGCCGGGGTGGGCGAGTTTGGCCCGGTCGGTGTCTACACCGCCGAGCAGATCCGCCGGGTGGTGGAGAGCAATCTCATCTCCACCATTCTGGTGGCCCAGCAGACGGTGCGGCTTATCGGGGAGAAAGGCGGAGTGCTGGCCAATGTGCTCTCCTCCGCCGCGCAGGTGGGCAAGGCCAACGAGAGCCTCTACTGCGCCTCCAAATGGGGGATGCGCGGCTTTCTCGAATCCTTGCGCGCCGAGCTGAAAGGCTCGCCGTTGCGGCTGGTCAACCTCTACCCGAGCGGGATCCGCAGCGAATTCTGGGACAACTCGGATCACGTCGACCCGAGCGGTTTCATGACCCCGGAAGATGCGGCGGCCTATATGCTCGACGCGCTGGAAGCCAGAAGCAGCTGCCACGTGACCGATCTCTTTATCGGTCGTAATCCCTGAGGCGAAACCCGCCATCCGGTTGCCGTCGTCAGAACATACAGAAACAAAAAGCGCGCCAAATGGCGCGCTTTTTTATATCGGGAAGAGGGCGGAATTAACGGCCCAGCTTGGCCTTGAGCATGGCGATGATGTCGCTGATGGCCACTTCCTGCTTCTCGCCGGTGCGGCGGCACTTGTACTCCACCACGCCGTTGTCCAGACCGCGATCGCCGATGACGATGGCGTGCGGGATGCCCAGCAGCTCCATGTCGGCAAACATCACGCCCGGGCGCTCTTTACGGTCGTCGAACAGCACGTCCACACCGGCTGTTTTCAGCTCGGCGTAGAACTGTTGTGCCTGCTCGGCCACGCGCTCGGATTTGTGCATGTTCATCGGCACGATGGCCACTTCGAACGGCGCGATGGCGTCCGGCCAGATGATGCCGTACTGGTCGTTGTTCTGCTCGATGGCGGCAGCCACCAGACGGGAAACCCCGATACCGTAGCAACCCATCTCCATGGTGACGGACTTGCCAGCTTCGTTCAGCACGCTCGCCTTCATCGCTTCGGAGTACTTGGTACCCAGCTGGAAGATGTGGCCCACTTCGATGCCGCGCTTGAGCAGCAGCTTGCCCTGGCCGCACGGGCTCGGGTCGCCTTCCACCACGTTGCGCAGGTCGGCAACTTCGTAAGAAGTGATGTCGCGATCCCAGTTGGCACCGGTCAGGTGGAAGCCGGTTTCGTTGGCGCCGCAGACGAAGTCCGCCAGATGGGCAGCGCTGCGATCGACGATGATGCGACCGGCAAAGCCGACCGGGCCGATGGAACCTGCGTCGCAACCGGCGGCAGCTTTGATCTGCTCGTCGTTGGCGAAGGTCAGCGGGTTAGCCACGCCAGCCAGTTTCTCAGCCTTGATTTCGTTCAGCTCGTGGTCGCCACGCAGTACCAGCGCAATAACGGCCTGCTTGCCGTGCTCATCTTCCTCTGCCAGTACCAGCAGGGTCTTGGCGATGGCGGTCGGTGCAACGTTCAGGAAAGCGGCTACTTCGTCGATGGTGTGAACGTTCGGGGTGGCAACCTTGGTCAGGGCTGCGGTGGCGGCAGCGCGCTCACCAGCCGGCGCCAGCGCTTCGGCCATCTCGATGTTGGCGGCGTAATCGGAGCTGTCGGAGAAGGCGATCAAGTCTTCACCGCTCTCGGCCAGTACCTGGAATTCGTGGGAACCGGTACCACCGATGGAGCCGGTATCGGCCTGCACCGGACGGAAGTTCAGACCCATGCGGGTGAACGCCTTGCAGTAGGCGGCGTGCATCTTCTCGTAGGTATCGACCAGAGACTCTTTGTCGATGTGGAAGGAGTAGGCATCCTTCATCAGGAATTCGCGGCCGCGCATCACGCCGAAACGGGGGCGCACTTCGTCGCGGAACTTGGTCTGGATCTGGTAGAGGTTGAGCGGCAGCTGCTTGTAGCTGTTCACTTCGTAACGTACCAGCGCAGTGATCACCTCTTCGTGGGTCGGGCCCAGCACGAAGGGACGGTTGTGACGGTCGGTCAGACGGCACAGCTCGGGACCGTAGTCATCCCAGCGGCCGGACTCCTGCCACAGCTCGGCGGGTTGTACCACCGGCATGGAGACTTCGACGGCACCAGCATTGTTCATCTCTTCGCGAACAATGTTCTCGATTTTCTTCAGTACCCGCAGACCGGTTGGCAACCAGGCATACATGCCGGAGGCCAGTTTACGGATCATCCCGGCGCGCAGCATCAGCTGGTGGCTGACAACTTCAGCGTCGGAGGGGGTTTCCTTGAGAGTGGAAAGCAGATATTGGCTGGTACGCATCGCGGTAGACCTTAGCTAGAACGGGCGCGGGGCCCAGGATAATTTCAAGGGCGGAATTTTAACAGGCTGGGCGTTATGGCCCAAGGGCTAAATTTGCCGCAACCCGAAAGGTGGCCACGCCCGGCAGATGGCCAGGAGTAATGACCATTGCAACAAGCAGGCTTTTTATGCCTGCAATTTGGCCGGATCTCCGCTAAACTCTGCCACCTTTTCTCGATGGGCATGGCTCTGCCGCGTTCATCACCCCCCCATTTTTAGTACTTTTGGAGCCGCTCATGCCGTTAGTGGGACATCAACACCAGATCGAGATCCTGGAACTGACCGACAAAGGAGATGGCAAAGGACGCCTGTTCGATCGCCCCCTGTTTGTCGAAGGTCTGCTGCCCGGTGAGCAGGCGCTGGTGGAGCTGACCGAGGTCAAGCCGAACTATCTGCACGGCAAGGTTGCCGAGCTGCTCCAGCCCTCTGCCGATCGGGTTGCCGATTTCTGCCCCAACACCGAGTGTGGTGGCTGTCAGGTACGTCCGCTGGCCTATCCGGCCCAGCTCAAGCTCAAGCAGGCACTGGTGCAAAGCGCACTGGAACAGGTCGGGCTGGGTGACACTCCGGTCAAGGATATCCTTGGCATGGAGAGCCCGTTCGCCTATCGCAACAAGGCGCAATATGCGGTGCGTGGCTGCGATGCCGGTGCCGAGATCGGTTTTTATCGCAAGCACTCTCACGATCTCATCACCGCCGATGACTGTGCGGTGCAGGATCCGCTGCACGTGGAGCTGAACGCCCGGGTGCGCAACTGGATGCGCGCGCATGACATCGCTGCCTATGACGAAGTGAACCACAGCGGCTGCGTGCGCAACCTGATGACCCGCAAGGGCTTCAAGAGCGGCGAGCTGATGGTGGTGCTGGTCACTTTGGGTGAGGCGCTGCCGTTCGAAGCCGAGCTGCTGGCAGCCCTGAGCGATCTGCCGGTCACAACCCTGGTGCAGAACATCAACGATGAGCGCACCAACCGCATTCTGGGTGCCACCAACCGGGTGCTGTTGGGCGAAGGGGTGATCCGCGACAAGATCCACGAACTCGAGTTCGAGATCTCGCCGCTCTCCTTCTTCCAGAACAACCCGACCCAGACCGATGTGCTCTACTCCAGCGCCCTCGATTATGCCGAGCTGACCGGTAACGAGACGGTGTTCGACATCTATTGCGGTATCGGCACCATCTCCCTTTTCCTGGCTGGCAAGGCCGCCAAGGTAGTGGGGATCGAGTCGGTGGAGAGCGCCATCAGCGATGCCCGTCGCAACGCCGCCCTCAACTGTATCGAGCACACCGAATTCCACGTTGGCAAGGCCGAGCAGCTGATGCCCGAGCTGCACGCCCAGGGCGTGACAGCTGACGTGGTGGTAATGGACCCGCCCCGCAAAGGCTGTGACAAGGCCGTATTGCAGACCCTGGTCGCCATGGCGCCCCGTCGTCTGGTCTATGTCTCCTGCAACCCGCAGACCCTGGCCCGCGACCTTGCCTGGCTGGTCAAGCAGGGCTTCGTGCTGGACGAGGTGCAGCCGGTCGATATGTTCCCGCACTCCATGCATGTGGAAGCGGTTGCCCGCCTGAGCCTGCCTGCCAAGGCATAAGTCGCCCCCGACTCTTGCCCATAAAAAAACGACGCCAGCTGGCGTCGTTTTTTCTATCTGATGCTCGCAGGTTGATGTGCTCAACCCTGCTTGCGCACCTCGGCGGCGATCTGGTCGAGTAGCTGTTGCCAGCCCTGACCCAGTTCGTTCACCAGCGCGTTATAGCCATCGGCCGGCAGCACCCGCTCCTGACGGAAGGGGGCATCGCGCAGCACGGTGCCATCTTCTGCCAGCAGGCGCCAGCGGCCGCTCAGCACGGCGCTGCCGTCATGACGGCCCTGAAAGCGCTCCACCAGAATGGTCAGCACCGGTCCCTTGCGGGCGCCATCCTGCCGCACCACCCAGCCCGGCAGGCGGGTGGAGAGGCCATTGAGGGTGAGTTGGTTGAGCTGATCGTCCAGCGCACCGGCCCAGCGATGGTACTCGGTGAAGTGCAGCTCTTGCCCTTCCAGCTGATAGACCAGACTGATCCGGTCGAGCTGGCTGGCCAGCGCCACCGGGCGCAGCACCAACTGGTGCTGCGGTTGGGCCGGGGCCGTCACGGGTTGCTGACTATCGGCATCGAGCGAGTAGTAGTGCAGGCTTGGTTGGCTGCTGCAACCCGCCAGCAGGCCAAGCAGGGCCAGCGTCAGGATCTCTTTTTTCATTGTTTGCCTCGCTTGGGCTCAGGGTCCGATGGATGCGCGCGATCGAAGATCAGCGAACTGGGCTGCTCGTTGAGGGAGTGCACCAGCGGCTGCAGTTCGCGCATCAACTGATTGAGGGTCTGCACCGACTGACGCAGATCCTGATTGGTCTGCGACTGGGCATCATAGGCCTGCAAGGTCTCCTGCAACTGCTTGAGGCTCTCGTTGAGCGAGGCGGGCAGCTGCTGGGTGGAATCCTTGGCGGTGAGCTTGTTCAGGTTGGCGCTGACTGCACTGATGTTCTTCAGGGTGCCATCCAGGGTGGTGAGTGACCCGTTGACCTTGGTCAGGGTGGTCGCCATGTCCATGTCGACAAACTTGTCGAGGATGAGGTTCACCTTGCGCTCAATCTGATCCAGCCCGCCCTGCACGGTGGGGAAGACCTGATAACCGGCCAGCTTGGCCTGTTCGAAACGTGGCGCGTCCGGATAGAAGTTGAGATCGATGATCTTGCCGCCGGTCAGCAGGCTCGAGGTCTTGAGGCTGGCGCGCAACCCCTCCTTGAACTGCTTGCCGAACAGGGCACGCCACTGATCCTTCTCCGCCTTGGCATAGCGGTGGGAGAGGCGCTGTACCTCGATGCGGGCCAGCACCGGGATCTGGCGGCTCTTGAAGATCTGCACGCCCTTGTCCTCGATGAGGTAGGGGGCGGAGATGACGGTACCGACCCGAATGCCGCGATACTGCACCGCCGCGCCCGGGTGCAGGCCACCCACGTTGTCATCGAACAGGAAGACGTAGTCGATGAACTGATCCAGACTACCGGCCAGCACGCTCGCCTCATCCTGGAACAGGGTGAACCCTTCCATCTGTTTGACCGGTTCGCCAGGCGCCCAGCCGGGTGGCAGACCCATGGTGATGCCGCCATCGATCAGGCTCTCCAGCGAATCCATCTTCACCTTCATCCCCTCGCTGCTCATGGAGACCTCGAAGCCCGGGGTCATCCAGAAGCGGGAGTTGCTGCTCACCAGAATGTCATAGGGGGCGTGGATGAAGATTTGATACTGCATCTCGCTCTTTTCCGGCAGGAACTTCGCCTCTTCCACCTGACCTATGGTGAAGCCCTGATAGTTGATGGGGGAGCCTTCCCCCAGCGCGCGGGTGTCGCGGCTGCTGAGGGTGAGACGCAGCCCCTTGGCATCGAGGGAGGCGAGCGGCGGTTTGTCGAGCATGGCGTATTCATCCCGCGCCCGACCTTTCTTGCCGGGGGCGAGCTCGATATAGGCGCCGGAGAGCAGGGTGCTCAGACCCGATACCCCTTCACGGCCCACTCTGGGCTTGACCACCCAGAACTGGCTGTCACCGCGCAGCATGCCGGAGGCGGCATTGGTCAGCCGTCCTTTCAGCACGGCATGGCTGTAGTCATCACTCAGCTCGACGGCCTCGATACGGCCGACGTCCACTTCGCGGGAGCGGATCACCGTCTTGCCGGCGACTATGCCCTCGGCAGTGGCGACTGTCAGGGTGAAACTGGGGCCCTGGGAGTACCAGTGCTGGAACAGCATCCAGAGACCGATGAACAGCGCCAGCAGGGGCACCATCCAGATTGCGGCGGCAGAGCTCAGAAAGTCAGAGCCCGGTTTCCACCTTTTTTTACGCTCACTCACGTTCGCGTTCTCCTTGTTGTAAATCCCAGATCAGGCGGGAGTCGAAACTCATGGCGGCGACCATGGTGATCAGCACCACACCTGCAAATGCAACGGCCGCAGGGCCGGGGTAGATGGTCATCAGATTGTCGAGCCGGATCAGGCCCGCCAGAATGGCCACCACGAAGACGTCGATCATCGACCAGCGTCCGACAAATTCGGTCATGCGATAGAGTTTGAGCTTGCCGAGGGGGGAGGTGACATTGCCGCGCTGCACCATATAGCAAAGCCAGAATAGCGCCAGTATTTTCACCAGCGGCACCACCACGCTGGCGAAAAAGATCACCGCCGCTATGGGGTAGGAGCCCATGGCCCAGAGCAGCACCACACCGCCGAGGATGGTGGAGGGGCTGTCATCACCGAGAAACACCGTATCCATGATGGGATAGACGTTGGCCGGAATGTAGAGAATGGCGGAGGTAAACAGCAGCGCCCAGGTACGGTTCAGGCCGCCCGGCTTGCGGGCATGCAGCTTGCCGCCGCAGCGGGAGCAGCTGTGGCTACCCACCTCGCTCAGGGCGCCACAGATATGGCAGCCCACCAGACCTGATTCCAGCGCGCCCGCTTCCGGGTCGATCTCCCGCGCCTCGGTCGGGCCGAACAGCCGCTGCCACAGCCACATCTGATCCAGTGAGGAGATCATCTTGATGAGCAGTACTGTGTAACCGACGAAAGCCCAGAATGACAGCCCCATCTTGATGTCGGCCATCCCCATCAGCTTGACCAGCGAGATGAGCACCCCCACCAGAAAGACATCCACCATCAGCCAGGGTTTGATCCGGCAGAGCAGACGGCCGAGGGAGCGCAGGGCATTGCTGTGCAGATCTTTATCGATCCGCCACAGCACCAGCATGATGGAGCCCATATAAACCAGCGGCAGGCCGATCAGGGTCAGGCTCAGTACCGCGCCGAGAAACAGATAGCCCTCATCCACCAGGGTGGTGATGCTCTGCAAAAAGGTCATCTCCTGGCCCACCCCTTTGGCCGAGAAGGACATAAAGGTAAAGGCATTGGCGAGCACGAACATGATGAGTGCCGCGAACCCGTAGGAGATCGGCCGCAACTCCTGCTGCGGCAGGTGGCGACTCAGGGTGTGTCCGCAACGGGGGCAGCAGCTGGCCTGTCCCACCTCGAGCGGTGTGGCCGGTATCAGCAGGTCACACTCTTCGCAGGCAGTGGCATCATGGACATAGGTGGTGTGGTGTTGGTGTGAAACCGGATGCAAGATAAAACCCCAGATAAGGCCCGTGGTAGAGCCAGAGCTGGCGATTATCGCAGTTGTGCTGGTCAGCGACCAGCCCCCGGAGGCCGCTATTGCTGGCGGGAGTGAGAATGACTTTGACAAGCCAGTGCCCATTTAGCACAATCAAACGCCACTTTTTTTCCGCGGGACAATAATTTATGACAACTGAATCCCCCAGCTACTCCACGATTGAGCAAGCCTTCTCCCTCGGGAACGGGCAAGATTCTGCCCTCAACTGGTTGCGCAAGAACCGCAGTCAGGTCGCTATTTTTCTGGTGAGCGGCATCAAGCTGGAAGGCACCATCAGCGGGTTCGACCAGTACAGCGTGCTGCTGACCGATGCTCATGGTAACCAGCAGCTGGTCTACAAGGCCAAGATCTCCACCATCGCCATGCACACCGGCCGTCCGCAGGTGAATATCCAGCGTGCTCGCAAGCCACGTGTCTCTATGGCGCCGCGCCCCCATGGTGCGCCGGGTCGTTATGACGACAATCAGGGCGGCGGCAACAACGAGTAATCGTCTGCCCCGCACGCCCCGTTGATGCGCCCTGCGTCAGCGGCTGACGGAACCTGCTCTCATTTTCATTCATGTCCCGTATGAGAGTCGGTTCCGGTTATCGCCCCTTGCAGGGCGATATTTTTTTCCGCACTACGCCTTTATGCCGACCGGTTGACCCTCTTTGACCATGCAGGTCTGCATACCCGCCGCTTCTCCGGCCTGTACCCCGATACCGGTATCTTCAAACACCAGACAGCCTGATGGCTCGACCCCCAGCTTGCTGGCGACCAGCAGGAAGGTGTCCGGATTGGGCTTGTGCAGCTCCACATCGTCTGCGGTGACCACCACAGAGAAGTAGCGATCCAGCCCGGTGTTGCGCAGCACCGCTTCGGCATTGATGCGGGGCGAGCCGGTGCCAATCCCCATCGGGATGACGCCATGATAGCGCTCGACCAGCGCCTGCATGGCCGGAAACACGGTCGCCTTGTGCAGGTTGGCCACATAGTGGGCGGTCTTGCAGCGGGTGACTTCGAGCGGATCGAGAGGGATCTGCTGCTCCTGTGCGACCAGCAGGGCTATCTTGCGGCTCGGCATGCCCCCCAGCTCATAGAACCAGTCGGCATCGAAGTGAAAGCCAAACTCGCGGGCGGTGTGCTCCCAGGCGGCGAGGTGCAGCGGCATGGAGTCGACCAGGGTGCCATCAAGGTCAAAGACCAGGCCTTGGAATCCGGAAAGGGTCATGGTGCGGGTCAGTCTCTGAAAAAAGGGAGCCCATTCTAGCCAGTGGCTCCCCGCCTCGCCATCACCTAGCTGGTGAGAAACGCTTGCCCCCACATTTGTGACTGAAAATAGACGGGGGTGAGCTGGGCCAGATCGAGTTGATATTTGGGGGCAAGCTGTTCCAGCAGGGCCCAGTTGCCCTGTTCATAGGTGCTGACCAGCTGAAACAGATGAAAGAGTGGCCCTTCGTGCTGTTCGATGGCGCGCTGCACGCTCTTGGGCAGGTGGGCCATCAACGGCTCAGACAGCAGAGATCCATCGAGCACCAGTCCCACCAGAAACGCCCAGCTTGCCTCCGCTTTACCGAGGGCGGTGAGGGCAATCAACTCGCAGAAGCGGCCGCGGGCGATTGCCATGCGGGTGCAGGCCTCCGGCATGTGCTGGCTTACCCGGGCCAGACCGTTGATCAGCACGAACTTGCGGATCTCCTGCTCCCCCAGATAGGAGAGGGCGCGGGGCACCGAGGTGATGGGGGCGGCATGATCGAAGCCGGGGGCGTTGACGTAGGTGAGCAGCAGGCCGGCCAGCCAGGCATCCTGCTCCAGCAGGCGGGCTACCTGGGCGAAGGAGAACTCTTCGTGGCAGATGAGCTGGAGGATCTGCTGTACCAGCGCCATATCGGGCTGGTTGGCCCGCTGATTGACCAGCTCGGGACGGGCTAGAAAGCCGCCGGCAAAGAAGTCGACCCCGGCCTCCCGCAGCGGGAGAAAATCCGCCCAGGTTTCGATGTTCAGCGCCATCCGCTTGTGCTCGGTGGGCTGGCAGATCCCCTCTTCCCCCATCCAGTACACCAGCAGGCGGCTGGCGCCGAGCCAGCGTGGATCCCGGTTGGCGCCGTGCACCGCCAGTCTGCGCCGGCTGTCACGCCACTGCTCCAGCACCGGGAACGAGTTGGGCTGGCGTTCATTGGAGGCTTCAACCAGCGGGATCGCGTCCTGATCCAGCAGCATGGGACGCTGTTCATCGAGCTGTTCGTGGGTGAAGGGCACCAGATATTGACGCCCCTGCGCCAGCAGGCGGCAATGTTGCGCCAGTGAAGGCCATTCGGTCGGTGAGCTGAGCTGATAGTCGATGCCGTAGGCCACCAGAGCCAGGCGACGATTGAAGATAGGGTAGCGACGCAACAGCATGGGATCACCGATAGGCCAGAGTGCGGGCCCTCCCTTGTGACTTGGCGTGGTAGAGCGCCTGGTCAGCCTGTTCAGTCAGGGTCTGCCATGCTCCGTCCAGGGAGGGAACCAGATAGCTAAAGCCTATGCTAACCGTAATGAAATCAGCAACCCGCGAGGCGGGATGGGGCATTTTCAAGCGGGCAAGACCATCGTGGATCCGTCCGGCCAGCTGTTCGGCCTCACCGGGTTGCGGGGCGCAGAGCAGAATGACGAACTCCTCGCCACCGTAACGGGCTACCAGATTGGTGCAGCGCCGCTCTGCATCCCGCAGCACATGGGCCACCTGTTGCAGGCAGAGATCCCCCTTGGCATGGCCGAAGTGGTCGTTGTAGGCCTTGAACTCGTCGACGTCGATCATCAATACCGCCAGCAGGTTCTGGGTGCGTCGTGCCCACTCCCACTCCCGCTGCATGGTGATGTCCCACTGGCGCCGGTTGGCGATGCCGGTGAGGGGATCTTCCAGCGACAGGAGGGAGAGGCGGTGATTGGCCTCCTCCAGCGCACGGTTGGTCTCGGCCAGCTGCATGGTGCGCTCGGCAACTCGGGCCTCAAGCTGGCGGTTGAGGGTTTCCAGCTGCTCCTGGGTGCGCTGGCGGATCAGCAGTTGTGACAGGATGGCGGCGTACTGTTTGAAGATCTCGCTCTGATAGGCCTTGAGCGGCCGGTGCCAGAGCAGGTTGTCAGCGGCAATCCAGCCGATGGGAGTGGTGCCATCCCATAGCGATACCATGGCGTTCCAGCCACGGCCCACCTGCTGCTTCTCGTAGTAGAGGGGGGTATCTTCCATCACCAGTACGTAGTCCTTGCGCCTGAGCGCCTCTTGCACCGTGGGGTGATCCGGAATGGGGCTGATGAAGTTGTGTTCATCCATCAGCTCGCCCTCTTCGCTGGTGCCCCAGGTGCCGCGCATGGTCTTGCCATCGGGTTCGATCAGGAAGATGGCGACCCGATCGAACTGCAGCTCCTTGCGGGCCAGCAGCACGGCATCCCGCAGCAGATCGTTCTCGCTGCGACTGCGGGAGAGGGTAACGCTGACCATGTGCAGCGCCTGCAACATGGTGAGGAAGGATCCTTGCAGTGCCTGACTCTGTACCAGATCGGTCTGGGTATGGAGCCGCTGGTCCCGCTCCTGATTGACCTGGCTGGAGAGCAGATGATTGCTGAGCTCGGCCGTCAGATAGTGGATAAGGAGCTGGATGCCCTGACGCTGGTGGGAGGAGAGGCGATCGATGCGGCGGCGGGTCTCCAGATAGATGACCCCTTCCAGTTTCATGTGACGCTTTAGAGGGAAACAGGCGCGTAACTGCGGCTGGGCGGGCTCCACATTTTCGCCGGGATCAGGCGGTGGTGGGAGCTGCTCGATCACCAGTTGTCCCTTCTCCATCGCCTTGTCGATCAGGTGGTGGGGCAGGGTCAGTTGGCCGAGATGGGCGAGATCAAGCGTGGTCAGCCCCTGATCGAGCTGAAAGCTGTAGAGCTGCGGTTCGGGGGCTTTCAGCCAGAGGTAGAGGCGTTCGGCATCGGTCTTTTCACGGATGGTGGCGAGGCTCACTTCGCATAACTGAGCGAAGTTGGTGAAGTGTTCCGGGTCCCATTCCTGCATACCAATATCCCTTGGATTGTACCCAAGCGAGTATAGACATATTTCTCCTTGATTAATATGTCAGAAAGGAGAGGCGGCGCACATAACCGTTGCTTTCAGCCCTGCTGGTGGAGACATTCACTGCGTTATCTGCCAATCGTGGCTAGAACTGTGTGCCATAACGGTATATATGGCAGCTTGTAGGGCGGGATGCCGGGCAAAAAAGAGCCCGCACGATGGCGGGCTCTCGGGCAGATCAGATGATTCTGCGCGGCTTATTCTGCCTTGGGGGCAGCCTCAGCAGGTGTTTCACGGCTATCGGCTGGCGCACTCTCGGCCGCCGGTGCTTCCGGTGCAGGGCCAGGCACCAGATCCACTGCCGGTTTGGCGATAAGGGAGCGGGTCTCTTCCACCGCTTCGGTCAGTTTGACCTCGATGATCTGGCCGAGCTCGTAGACCACTTCGGTCTTGTCCAGATAGACGCGACCATTGTCCCAGTTGCACTCCAGTCGATCCTTGTTGTCGAGAATATGGCGGGCAGGCAGGAAGACCACGGCGCCGTTCTCCTGCAGACGCAGCTTGAGACCGGCACGCATCACGTCGATGATCTCGGCGTTGAATACCTGGTCGGTGCCAGCCGCGGCTTTCAGGTAACGGACATAGAGCCAGTCGCCGATGTCGCGCTCCACCATGCGGTGCAGACGGCGGCAGGCGGTCAGATGCTCTGTGAGCTCCTGACTCGGGCGCTCACCCGGGGTCTTGCCGGCGATAATCGCTTTGAGCAGACGATGGTTGACCATATCGCCGTATTTACGGATCGGGGAGGTCCAGGTGGCGTAAGCATCCAGACCCAGACCGTAGTGGGCGCCCGGCTCGGAAGACATCAGCGCATAGCTCTGGAAACGGCGGATTTTGCCATCCAGCCAGCGGGTGTCGAGGTTGTCGATCCAGCGGCGCAGGGCGCAGAAGCCGGAGAGGCTGGCGATCTCGTCGCGCTCGAACGGGGCTTCGGCGCTTTTCAGCAGGTCGATGGCGCCGTCGAGGGACTCTTCGTCAAAGCCGGTGTGAACGTTGAAGATGCCGTAACCGACGCTCTTGCCCAGCACGCGACCGGCGCAGATGTTGGCGGCGATCATCGACTCTTCCACCATGCGGTTGGCGATGCGGCGCGGCTCGACGTGGATGGCCAGCACTTCGCCATTCTCGCCCAGCTCGAAGTCGTAGTCGGGACGATCCGGGAACACCAGGGCATGCTCGGTGCGCCACGCGATGCGCGCTTCGGTCATCGCCTTCATCAGCGGCAGCTGGGCCAGCACGCCTGCGTCGATGGACAGCTCTTTGCCATGCTCGGCCCAGTCGGAGACGTCGTCATAGTTGAGACGGGCGTGGGAGCAGATGCGGGCGGCGAAGAACTCGGTCTCCTCCAGTAGCAGACCATCTTCGGCGATGAGCAGACGGGCACACAGGGTGTTGCGCTCCTCGCCCTCCTTCAGGGAGCAGAGCTCGTCGGAGAGGGTACGCGGGATCATCGGCACGTTGCGGCCCGGCATGTAGACGGTGAAGGCGCGCTGGGCGGCCTCTTTGTCCAGCTCGCTCCCTTCGGCCACATAGGCTGTCGGGTCAGCGATGGCGACCAGCAGCTCCCAGCCGTTGTCCAGCTTGGTGATGGCCAGCGCATCGTCCATGTCCTTTGTCTTGGCACCGTCTATGGTGAAGAAGGGTACCTTGGTCAGGTCACGACGGGGCAGCTCTTCCTCTTCGATCACCTTCCACTCCGGCAAATCAGCCGGCTCGACCTGGGCCAGATTGTGGCGCGCCAGCACCACCCACCAGGGCACATTGTGATCTTCCTGGGCGGCGATCTTCTGGATGATCTCGGCAGAGAAGTTGCCGTCGACCAGCGCATGGCGCTTGAGGGTCGCCACCACCCAATCACCTTCCTTGAACTCTTTCTCATCCAGACCCTTCTTGACGCGGGCCTTGATGGCATCCTTGATCAGCGGATGATCGGCCACCACGTTGAGGCGGTCACGGAACATCTTGACCCGGGCCACGAAGCGGGTGACGGACTGCTCCAGCAGGGTATCCGGCTCGGCCACTTCCTTCTCTTTTTCGGTACGGATCAGGGCGGTCACCCGGTCACCGTGCATCACCTTCTTCATGTAGGGAGGCGGCACGAAATAGCTGGTCTTCTCATCGACTTCCAGAAAGCCGAAGCCCCGGTCCGAGGCGCGGATCACACCCTCTTTCTTCGGGATGTTTTCGCGGATTTGTTGCTTGAGCTGGGCCAGCAGCGGATTGTCTTGGAACATAAGTGAGGAACCTGAAGTGAAAACCTGGGTGGAGACCTGATGAAGGATCGCCCAGCACTATACGTTTTTAGCCCTGCAAAGCCAAGGTGAATGGCCTGCTCAGCGTGGTTTCAACTGCGATCTGGCATGGTCGATGAGGCGTTGGGAGAGCTGCTTGTGAACCCCTTTTTCCAGTACCCAGCGGTGCCAGTAGAGGCGTTCCGTCAGGATGTGGTCGGGACTGAGGTTGAGCAGTGACCCACCTGAGAGCTGGCCTCTTATCTGCAATTCGGGAATGAGACAGTAGGCCAACCCCTGCTCGGCCATGGCGACGAAGGCCTCTGACGAGTGGACCGTATGGCAGGGGTAACCGCCTGGCTCCAGCCCGAAGTGTTCTCTCATAAAGCTCACATGCATGTCATCGCGCTGATCGAACGCCACCGCCGGTGCCTTGGCCAGCGCCTCACGGGTCAGGCCGCGAGGGAAGTGGCGGGCAACGAAGGCGGGGCTGGCGGTAAGCAGATAGTTCATCTCACCGAGCTCATCGACGCAGCAACCCGCCAGCGGTTGGGGATGCAGGCTGACCGCGCCAAAGGCCTGACCCTCGCGGACCTTGTCGAGGGTGCGGCTCTCGTCATCGACCAGCAGGTTGAGTTCGATGGGGTGCTGTTTCAACAAGGGGGCAATGGCGGGCAAAAACCAGGTGGCCAGGCTGTCGGCGTTGACGGCGATGCTGATCCGGATTGGCCCCTGCGGTTGGTTGGGGGTCAGCTCCCCCGCCAGTTCGAGCTCGAGCTGATGTACCTGCCGATAGTGGGCCAGCAGCTTCTGACCGAGCGCGGTGGCCTGCAGCGGCTGGCTACGAATGAGCAGCGGCTCGGCAAACTGTTGCTCCAGCTGCTTGATCCGCTGGGAGATGGCCGACTGGGTGATATGGAGCGACTTGGCCGCCCGATCGAAGTTCTGTTCCTGCAGTACCGCATCCAGCGCCCGCAGCAGTTTGTAGTCCAGCTCTTTCATCTTCTCCCCCTTCCGTTGCCCAAGGACTGACTCTACGTCACTCGGCAGGGGACAACAATGGGCGGTGGAAGGGGCGTTGCGCTGTGATATCTGACAGTGGTGGTCTGTCTTGTAAGGAAGGCATACTGCTAGAGACCGCAGGGGGCAGCCCTGCGGGGTCATAGCGATACAGCGATACGTTTATCCCGGGCCTGTTTTCCCGGGATTTTTTATATCTGGGCCGCTAACTCATGCGAGCGATAGATGGCAGTTTGATAGTGTCCGATAAGTGGCTGCGAGACCGCCTGCGCGAAGCGCTCATCCAGATGGAAGCGGATGCCAACGCCCCTTACTACCCCCAGATCGACCGCCTGACGATGACCGAGCCGCTCGATGGGCAGGCCAAGTCGGCGGAAGATGCGCTCCACCGGCAGGCTGACGACGGCGACCAGCTCCCGGATCCCGTGGGCATGGGCGAAGGCATAGACCTCGCGGAAGATGACACAAGTGAGTTCGCTGACGCCATTGCTCATGCGCGGTGCGCGCTGGGCATCGATAGCCAGACGGGTGAGTTCCCAGACATCGGGGGTGCGTGGCGCGCTTTCACCGGCAAGGGCGGTGGGGAAGATGGTGGGCAGCATATAGGCATCGGCACAGTTGAGTAGACGAATACAGCCACACAGCCCTTGTTCGTCCTCGATCAGAACCCAATGGGTGTCTGGCGTGTCGAAGCTGTCACGCTCCAGGCCCCGATGAGACTCGACATCCCAGCCTAGCCGGTCGGAAAAGACGCGATTTCGAAAGCGATAGAGTTCATTCTCCACCTCGTTTCGTGGATGTTCTCTCAATTTTCCTTTAAAAACCAACATTATGGACCCTCTATCTTGCTATTCGCCGTTATAATCACATGTCTGGCCAAGGGGGCTTTCATATGAACAGAGACCAACTGCTTGAGTACCTCGAACATTTCACTTCGGTGACAGACGGCAATCGTCTGGCGGAACTGATCGGTCGCTTTACGCTCGGGATGGGCTATGACTACTATCGCTTCGCCCTGATCATCCCGATGTCGATGCAAAGGCCCAAGGTGGTGCTGTTCAACCAGTGCCCCGATTCCTGGGTGCAGGCCTATACCGAAAACAACATGCTTGCGTGCGATCCGGTGATCCGGCTGGCACGCAAGCAGACGCTGCCCATTTACTGGAACCGCCTCGATGAGCGGGCCAGTTTTTTGCAGGAGGGAACCATGGACGTGATGGGGTTGGCAGCCGAGTTCGGGTTGCGTAACGGCATCTCCTTCCCTCTGCACGGTGCAGCCGGGGAGAACGGTATCCTCTCCTTCATCACCTCCGAACGGGCCTCGAGCGATCTGTTGCTGGAGTCTTCGCCGATCCTCTCCTGGATGGCCAATTACATCTTCGAGGCGGCCATTCGGGTGGTGCGTTTCAGCATGATGGACAGTGCGGGTAAAGACCCCTTGACCGAGCGCGAGACCGAGTGCCTGTTCTGGGCCAGCGAAGGGAAGACCTCTAGCGAGATCGCCTGCATCCTCGGAATCACGGAGCGCACGGTCAATTACCATCTCAATCAGGTCACCCGCAAAACCGGCTCCATGAACCGCTATCAGGCCATTGCCAAAGGGGTTAGTACGGGGCTGTTGCTACCCAATCTGGAGCAAGTCGTGGTTACCAACTTCCCCAGATTGCTGCAGTAGGCTGAGCCCGCAGGCGCAACAGATTCTCCTGCCGCACTCTGAGGGTCACAATTGTCAGATCCGGTAATTGACAAGGGCTGGAACAGCAGCGGGTATGCCGGTTTTTATTAGCAAAATGAATCAATCAGTAAATCAATGAATTTCTAAGAAGGAACCTCCATCGCTATAGTGCCGCTCATTCATCATTTCGAACGGTACTCTCCATAATGCTCGCAACTACACTACAGGGCTTCACCATCGGTCTGGCCATGATCATCCCCATCGGCGCCCAGAATGCCTTTGTGCTGAGTCGGGGCATCCATCGCAATCACCATCTGCTGACGGCCACGCTCTGCAGTTTCTGCGATCTCACCCTGATTGCTATCGGCGTATTTGGCGGAGCCAATCTGCTGGCCGCCAGCCCCCTCGGCATGGCGCTGCTCACCTGGGGAGGCGTGCTGTTTCTCGGCTGGTTTGGTGGCCGTTCCCTGCTCAGTGCCTGGCGTGGTAAAGGGGAGGGGCTTGCCGATTCAGCTCAGCAGATGGGGGCCAAAAGCGTGCTGGCGATGACGCTGGGAGTTACGCTGCTCAATCCTCACGTCTATCTCGATACTTTGATGCTGCTCGGCTCCCTTGGCAGTCAGGTGAGCGAGTCCCTGCGTCCGGCCTTTGCTGCGGGGGCCATGCTGGCCTCGTTGGTGTGGTTCTACTCGCTGGCGCTGGGGGCCGCAGCGCTGGCGCCCTGGTTGGCCCGCGGCCGGGTGCAGCAGGGGATCGATCTGCTGGTAGGCATCATCATGTTGAGCCTGGCTGTTCAACTGGCCATAGGACGTTGAGGAAGTTAAGGCGGCAGGAATGAGCGGCCGGTAACAAAAAGATGCCACTCACATGAGTGGCATCTTTGCTATTGGAGGGGCTCAGACTCTGAACTGGGAGAGCAGGCGCTGCTGCAGCAGGCTGGCCTGATGGAGCGAGGAGGCGAGTTGCAGACACTCCTGTGCCTCCTGTTCGCCGGTTCTGGCTTGCAGACTGATGCCGGAGACCTTGTCAGAGGAGTGGCTCAGGGTGTGTGACAGTTGCCCTGTGGCTACGGCCACCTGCTGCACCATGTCGGCCAGCTGGTCGATGGCGCCTTCCACCTTGAACAGGATCTGCTTGGTGTTCTCGGAGTCCTGCATGCCGGACTCTACCGTCTTGAGGTTGCGCTGCATCATCAGATAGGCGGTTTCGGTCTGCTGCTGGATGCTGCTGATCACCTGGCTGATCTCGGCGCTTGATGTCGCGGTGCGATTAGCCAGGGTGCGCACCTCGTCCGCAACCACCGCAAAGCCACGTCCCATCTCCCCCGCGCGGGCCGCTTCGATGGCCGCATTGAGGGCAAGCAGGTTGGTCTGCTCCGAGATACCGCTGATGGTGGAGATGATCTGGCCAATTTGACCCGCCTGCTCCTTGAGGGAGTTGATGGCGATGGCACACTCGCTCACCTCCTGTACCACCCGCTGCATGCCCGCGCTGGCGGAGGCGACATACTGGCTGCTCTCGGTGGTCAGCTGGCGCACTTCATTGGCATTGTGGGCCGCCATGCTGCAGTTGTCCGAGATACCTGTGGCGACTTGCACCATCTGTTCACTGTCGTGGTGCAGGGCCAGCGCATGTTCGGCGGTCTGGCGGCTGCTCTGGCTGATTGCCTCCACCCGGTTGACCGAGGTGTGAACGTGTTCGCTGATGTGTTGGTTGTTGTCCATGGTGGAGCTGATCATCTTCTGCAATTTCTCGATGAAACGATCCACGCTGTTGGCCAGCGAGCCTATCTCGTCATCCCGTTGCAGGTTGATGCGGGCGTTGAGGTCTCCCTCGCCGGCGGCGATATCCTGCATTCGTTTGTCCACTTGCAGCAGCGGTGTCACCAGCTTGCGGGTCAGCCAGAAGCCGCAGAGGGTGACCATGATCAGGCTCAGCAACAGACCACCCAGCAGCAGGGTTCGGGTCTGGCTGATGATGCCGTTGAGCTGGGCCACCTGATCCTCGACTGTGGCATCGCCGCTCTCCTCGATGGCAACCAGCTGTTGTCGCAGCTCATCGGCGCTGACCTCATAGACGGACTGCTGGGCCTGATAGCTGCCGAGCGCATCGACCCACTGTCCCATCAGTTGCTGATGCCGGGCCAACAGGGCGCGATACTCTGCCGACAGTGTCTTGCCGGCAAATTCGCCGGTTCCCTCGATATCGAACAGCCCGGTGCCGAGCATGCTGTCGACCGCTTCGTGGTAGAAATCGGTCGCCTCTTTTAACTCGGCTTGGATCGCCTCTGTGACTCCTTGTCTGCGCATCTTCTCCAGCGCATAGAGTTGGCGCAAAAAGCCTATGTTGGACTCCATACCCCCGTCGGCCGCTTCCCAGCGAGTGGAGAGGCCGCTGTTCCAGCTGATGGTCTGGTCGGGGGATTGGGTCAGCGCCTCGACCGCGCCGTCGCCGATCACCTCCAGCTGGGTCGAGAGGCGGGCCATCAGATCGGCGTTGTAATGCAGTGCCTGATCCACCTCGGTATAGGCGTGATAGAGCGCCAGCAGCTTCTCTTGTTGCTGTTGATAGTCCTGCTTGTGCTGTTCCATGGTGGCAAGGGCTGCACCATCAATGAGCTGCCCCTGGCTGACCCGGGCCAGCGCGTCATCTGTCGCCGCCTTGGCTGCATCGAGTTCGGCGGGATTGAGCGGGGTGCCGTTTTGCATCTTCTGAATCTGTAGCTGTTGGTTGCCCAGCTCTATGGAGCCCTCCATGGCTCCGTCGGCGGTCTGCCAGGCGGCACCCAGTACGTATGAGAGCAGATTGGCTAGCCGCTGGCTGCCATACCAGCCAACGACCCCCATGCCCAGCGTACAGCCGAGCAATATGGCAAGACCCAGATTGGAGGTGGTAACAATTTTCATGTGATGGCCTTCCTTGGTATCGACATTGGCACCAGTTTCGGTTCCGAACGAGTTTAGTGTAGTGGTTTATCCCCCGCTCGGGGGCCGGTGCGGCGCTGAAACATCCCGTGCACTGGTTGCACCCGATCAAGCATGGTGGAAAATTGGATAAAAAGCCTCTCTGACTACGCGGGTGTTGCTGCCCTATGCTGGATACTTATCCAGTTATTCTTTATGCTATGAGCCAATTTACGAATAGTTGTATTGGTGAGGAGAGAGCCGTGATTGGTCGCTTGAGAGGCATTGTCATTGAAAAGCAGCCCCCCGAGGTCCTGCTGGAAGTGGGCGGGGTTGGCTATGAGGTGCAGATGCCGATGAGCTGCTTCTATGATTTGCCGGAGATCGGCAAGGAAGCGACCATCCATACTCACTTCGTGGTGCGGGAAGATGCCCAGTTGCTCTATGGTTTCAACCACAAACAGGAGCGGGCACTGTTCCGCGAGCTGATCAAGACCAACGGGGTCGGCCCCAAGCTGGCGCTGGCGATTCTTTCCGGCATGACAGCTACCCAGTTTGTGCTGAGTGTCGAACGTGAAGAGATAAGCTCTTTGGTCAAATTGCCGGGAGTCGGCAAGAAGACCGCCGAGCGGCTGGTGGTGGAGATGAAGGATCGCCTCAAGGGGTGGGTAAGTCACGACCTCTTCTCCCCGGCCATGGTCACCTTGCCAGCCAGTGAGCCCGAATTGCGGGCCCCGGATGTGACCGAGGAGGCTGCCAGTGCGCTGGTGGCCCTCGGTTACAAGCCGCAGCAGGCGAGTCAGCTTGTCAGCAAGATCGCCAAAGAGGGGATGTCGGTGGAAGATATCATCCGTGAATCCCTGCGTAGCCTGGTATGAGGTAGTTGATGATTGAAGCAGACCGCCTCATTTCGGCCAGTGCTGCCCGTGAGGATGACATTATTGACCGGGCTATCCGCCCCAAGAAGCTGGCTGATTACACCGGTCAGGATACCGTCTGCGAACAGATGGAGATCTTTATCGAAGCGGCCCGTCAGCGGGGCGAAGCGCTCGATCACCTGCTGATCTTCGGCCCGCCGGGTCTGGGCAAGACTACCCTCGCCAACATCGTCGCCAACGAGATGGGGGTCAATATCAAGACCACCTCCGGCCCGGTGCTGGAGAAAGCGGGGGATCTGGCGGCGCTGCTCACCAACCTTGAACCGAACGATGTGTTGTTCATCGACGAGATCCACCGTCTCAGCCCGGTGGTGGAAGAGGTGCTCTATCCGGCGATGGAGGATTACCAGCTCGACATCATGATCGGGGAGGGGCCAGCGGCTCGCTCCATCAAGCTGGATCTGCCTCCCTTCACCCTGATTGGCGCCACCACCCGGGCAGGTTCACTGACCAGCCCGCTGCGGGATCGTTTTGGCATCGTCCAGCGGCTGGAGTTCTACAATGTCAAGGACCTGACCGATATCGTCTCCCGCAGTGCCCGTTGTTTGGGGCTAGACATGACGGAAGATGGTGCCATTGAGGTCGCCCGTCGCTCTCGCGGCACGCCGCGGATTGCTAACCGTTTGTTAAGGCGGGTGCGCGACTTTGCCCAGGTGAAATCCGATGGCCGGATCGACGGCCCCATTGCTGCTCGCGCCATGGACATGCTGGATGTCGATAACGAAGGCTTCGACTTCATGGACCGCAAGTTATTGTTGGCTGTGATAGACAAGTTTATGGGGGGCCCTGTGGGTCTCGATAATCTGGCCGCCGCGATCGGGGAAGAGAAAGATACTATCGAAGATGTGCTGGAGCCTTATCTGATCCAGCAAGGGTATCTGCAACGTACACCCAGAGGACGGATTGCGACCACACGAGCCTACGCTCATTTCGGTCTTCAGCGACCAGATGAGAAGTAAAAACAGTCGTTTGAACATGAAACCGCCGTCAAAGGCGGTTTTTTATTATCCGGGCAAAAAAAAAGCCCACGGCGGATGCGGTGGGCAAAGACAATTCAGGATGGATGTTCACAGACAGTGAGTGCGTCTGGACACAGACCGGAAAATAAACAGGTGAGCCGTCGCGAGCTCTCAGAGTCGGTTCAGTTGATAGAGCTGAACAAAGGAAAGCTTGTAGTAACGGATGGTTTTAGCAACAAACTTTTTCATCTTCGATTCCAATAGACAGGTTCAAATTGATCGTCGAATACGTACCGTGAACCCGGATTAACCGGCCTGTATCCAAGGGTATGCCCTCACTGCGAGGCGCATTGTAGGAGTTCGAATCGACCCCGGCAAACAAGAAAAATTGCACCTTTCAAATTAGTTTATCTAATGTCTTTATTGATGAAATTGGTTCGCATGAGTATGCATTCTTTGCAATTTTAAATTGAGTTTTCGAATCAGATTGACTGACTCGGATAACATGGAAAAAGGCGCGTCATTCACGCTTTTCAAATTAAACCGAGCGGCGGGATGTTAAATTTTTAAATTGATTTAAATCAATGTTTTACGCTTTATCGTGTTTTGTGATCTGGCTCGCGTCAATAATCGTGAAATAGATTAAAAATGCCTTTCAAAGCCATGTATGGCGGGTCCTTTTACATTGATTTCAATCAAATAAAGGTGATATAAAAACCCGGTCATCATGGGCGAGAATAAATTTAGGCTGATTGTTTTGGAATTGTTAAACATTAGCTTTATTTGTGTTCTCGTATTGCCTTGTTGTTAATGCCAGTGGTTACTGAACGCGTTTTGTTGTGACACGTCCCAATAAGGCTCATTCGATAACCTCCAACGGAAGCTTTGTGCTTAAAACTTAAAATAGCCGTGCCAATAATCGGTGAGGAAACATCATGATTGCTGAGCATGTGGTAGACCTATCGCGGTTCCAGTTCGCTGCGACGGCCCTTTATCACTTTTTGTTTGTACCCCTGACGCTGGGAATGGCCTTTCTCCTGGCGATCATGGAATCCGTCTATGTGATGACCAACAACACCATCTACCGGGACATGACCAAATTCTGGGGTAAGTTGTTTGGTATCAACTTTGCCTTGGGGGTCACCACAGGTCTGGCCATGGAGTTCCAGTTCGGGACGAACTGGGCTTACTACTCCCATTATGTCGGCGATATCTTCGGGGCCCCGCTGGCTATCGAAGGGCTGATGGCCTTCTTCCTGGAGTCCACCTTCGTCGGTATGTTCTTCTTTGGTTGGGATCGTCTGAGCAAGCATCAGCATCTGGCTGCCACCTGGTTGATGGCGCTGGGTACCAACCTTTCAGCCCTCTGGATCCTGGTCGCCAACGGCTGGATGCAGAACCCGGTCGGTGCCGAGTTCAACTTCGAATCCATGCGGATGGAGATGATGAGCTTCGCTGACGTGGTGCTCAACCCGGTTGCTCAGGTCAAGTTCGTCCACACTGTGGCGGCTGGTTATACCTGTGGCGCCATGTTTGTGCTGGGTATCTCCTCCTACTACCTGCTGAAGAATCGTGATGTGGCCTTTGCCCGTCGCTCCTTCGCCATTGCCGCCGCGTTCGGTATGGCTTCCATCGTGTCCGTGCTGATCCTCGGTGACGAATCCGGTTACGAGACCGGTGAAGTGCAGAAGGTGAAACTGGCCGCTATCGAAGCTGAGTGGGAGACTGAACCTGCTCCGGCCGCCTTTACCCTGTTCGGTATTCCGAATCAGGAAGAGATGCGCACCGACTACGCCATCAAGATCCCCTATGCGCTGGGCATTATCGCGACCCGTTCTCTGGACGGTCAGGTAACCGGTCTGAAGGATCTGAAGAGCGAGCACGAACTGCGCGTTCGTAACGGTATGACCGCTTACGACCTGCTGACCAAGCTGCAATCCGGTGACAAGTCTGACGAGACCCGCGCTCGCTTCGACGAAGTGAAGCAGGATCTGGGCTACGGTCTGCTGCTCAAGCGCTACACCAGCAACGTGACCGATGCTACCGACGAGCAGATCAAGGCTGCTGTGGATGACTCCATCCCGCAGGTTCTGCCGCTGTTCTTCGCCTTCCGCATCATGGTTGCCGTCGGCATGCTGATGCTGGTGCTGATTGGTATGGCCTTCTATGACAGTGCCCGTCACCAGATCGGCAAGCGCAAGTGGCTGCTTAAGGGTCTGCTGTGGGGTATCCCGCTGCCGTGGATCGCGATCGAAGCTGGCTGGTTTGTTGCTGAATATGGTCGCCAACCGTGGACCATTGCAGAGGTGTTGCCGACTTCCCTCTCTGCCTCCAACCTGCCTGCAGCCGAGATCTGGTTCTCTCTGATCGGTATCTGCCTGTTCTATACCGTACTTCTGGTTATCGAGATGTACCTGATGTTCAAGTATGCCCGTCTTGGCCCCAGCAGCCTGAAGACTGGCAAGTATCACTTTGAACAGATCAAGGCATAAGGAGAGCGACCATGTTTGATTACGAAACTCTGCGTGTCATCTGGTGGGCTCTGGTCGGCGTACTGCTGATCGGTTTTGCCATCACTGACGGCTTCGACATGGGGGTAGGCGCACTGCTCCCGTTCGTTGGCAAGAAAGATGTCGAGCGCCGCGTGATGCTCAACACCATGGGACCGCACTGGGAAGGTAACCAGGTTTGGCTGGTCACTGCCGGTGGTGCCTTGTTCGCCGCCTGGCCGATGGTGTATGCCGCGACCTTCTCCGGCTTCTACATCGCCATGATCCTGACCTTGATGGCGCTGTTCCTGCGTCCGGTCGGTTTCAAGTACCGCTCCCTGCGTGCTGATGCAAAATGGCGCAGCAACTGGGACTGGGCCTTGTTCGCCGGTAGCGCCGTACCGCCCATCGTCTTTGGTGTGGCCTTTGGCAACCTGCTGCAAGGCGTTCCGTTCGAGTTTAACCAGTTCATGATGTTGACCTATCACGGCAACTTCTTCGGCCTGCTTAACCCGTTCGGCATTCTGGCTGGTCTGGTGAGCCTGTTCATGCTGCTCACCCAGGGCGCAACCTGGTTGATGATGAAGACTGACGGTGAAGTGCTGGCACGTTCCCGCACTGCCGCCATGATCTGCTCACTGCTGACCCTGGTGCTGTTTGCTGCCGCGGGTTGGTGGGTAAGCGGTATGGAAGGGTATGTCATCGTCAAGGCTGCCGCGACTGACGCAGTATCCAACCCGATGAACAAGGAAGTTGTCCTGCAGGCTGGTGCCTGGATGAACAACTACACCCTATATCCGTGGATGGTGGCTGCCCCTGTACTGGGCCTGGCCATGAGCCTGCTGACTGCGCTGTTTGCCCGCATGAACATCGGCTGGCTGGCGTTTACCAGCTCCTCGCTGGCGATTGCCGGGGTCATCCTCACTGCCGGTTTCTCCATGTTCCCGTTCGTGATGCCCTCAAGCCTTGAGCCGTCACTGAGCCTGACCATGTGGGATGCTACCGCCTCTTTCAACACCTTGCAGGTGATGACTGTGGCCGCAGCGATCTTCGTACCGATTGTGCTGGGTTACACCATCTGGACTTACATCAAGATGTTTGGCCGGGTAACCAACAAGCACATCGAAGATAACCAACAATCTCTCTATTAAGAGGTGCGCTGACAATGTGGTATTTCACCTGGATCCTGGGACTGTTGCTGGCCTGTGCATTTGGCATCATCAATGCGCTGTGGCTGGAACACACCGAGAACATGGATCGTCAGATCGATGAAAACAAGTGATCGACTCGCCAGGCTGGCTGCTCCACTGGAGCGGCAGCCGTGGCAGGGGTTGATGTTACTCGCGGCGGCCTTGTTGGCCGTCGCTATTTTACAGGCCCCCAATCTGATCGCGGCCAACACCAGCGAGCATGGTCTCTGGCTTGCTCCCTGGCTGATGTGGGCCGTCTGTTGTGGCGTACTTAACGGGCTTGGCTTTCATCTGAAAAGCCTGCCCGGACGTGTGCTGTTCAACCCTTGGCTCGCCTGGCCCAGTTTGTTGTATGGCCTCTGGCTGACACATTCATATTTCCTTTCATAAAAAACGGGGGGAGGCAGGATTTCCCTGTCTCCCCCTGCTTCTTTCCTATTCAGCCCTGCGCTATGATAGCCCCCCATCTGACTGTCGAATGGATCACAGATTGTTATGGGGGAAGTCTTTGAGTTTCCGGTGCGTGTCTACTACGAAGACACCGACGCCGGGGGCATCGTCTACAACGCCAATTATCTCAAGTTTATGGAACGTGCTCGCACCGAGTTTCTTCGTGCCAAAGGGGTCGAACAGGACGTCTGGCTGCAGGAGGGATATGCCTTCGTGGTGAGCCGAACTGAGATCGATTTCCGCTCGGCGGCCCGTTTTAATGAACTATTGAATGTATTAACGCAAGTGATTGAAGTGAAACGCGCATCCCTGCGCTTTTCGCAGCAGATCCTGGCGGCTGATGGACGACTGATCACCCAGGCCATGGTACAGATAGCCTGTGTCAGTCATCCGCAAATGAAACCTGTAGCTATACCTGAAAAAATCAAGGGAGTGCTGTTAAGTGCACGCTGAAATTTCGTTTATTGGCCTGTTTTGGCAAGCCAGCCTGTTGGTAAAACTGGTCATGATGACCCTGATGAGCATGTCTATTGTCTCGTGGGCGCTGATTATCCAGCGTTCAAAGGCGATCAAGGCGGCCAATCTCGCATCGGAACAGTTTGAAGATCGCTTCTGGTCAGGGGTCGATCTCAATCGCCTCTATCAGGAGTCCTCTTCCCGCCGCGATGATATCGAAGGCATGGAAGATATCTTCTACTCCGGCTTCAAGGAGTATGCCCGCTTGCTCAAGGCCGGTGCCCGTGGTCAGGATGCGGTGATGGATGGTACCTACCGCGCCATGCGCGTCTCCCTCTCCCGCGCAGTGGATGATCTGGAATCCAATCTGCCGGTGCTGGCGACCATCGGCTCCATCAGCCCCTATATCGGTCTGTTCGGTACCGTATGGGGGATCATGAACGCCTTTATCGCCCTGGGTCAGGTTCAGCAGGCCACCCTGCAGATGGTGGCACCGGGTATCGCGGAAGCGCTGATCGCTACCGCCATGGGTCTGTTTGCCGCTATCCCGGCGGTTATCTTCTACAACCGCTTCTCCAACAAGGTCGAGCGGCTGGAGAACGCCTACGCCAACTTCATGGACGAGTTCACTACCATTCTGAACCGTCAAATTGCACAGCAGCAGGGTGATCAGTAATGCAAACCTATCAGCGGATCCGGCGCAAGAAGGTGGCCGAGATCAACGTGGTTCCCTATATCGACGTCATGCTGGTGCTGCTTATCATCTTTATGGCGGTCACGCCGGTGATCACGCAAGGAGTCAAGGTGGATCTGCCACAGGCTGAGTCCGAGCAGTTGCCGGAAGATGCCAAGCCGCCCTTCATCGTCAGCGTCAATACCGAAGGCGAGTATGTCATCAAGGCTGGCGAAGCCGATGACGAGCCGGTGCCAAGCGGCACGCCAGAGGCGATGCAGCAATACATCACCGAAAAAGCCATGGGCTATCTGGCGATCAACCAGAATGCCCCCGTGGTGGTCGCGGGTGACAAGGCCGTGCGCTACGAAGAGGTGATCCTGTTGATGGTGGCCCTCAAGAATGCGGGTGTGCCTCAGGTTGGCCTGATGACAGATCCGGTGAACTAACGGAGATGGATGTGAAGCGTGGTATTTCCGGTTATCTCATCGCGTCGTTTCTGCTGCACCTGATCATCGGCATCATCCTGTTTGTCGGGCTCGATTTCAGCAAACCGAAACGACCCGAATCGAAGGGGCAGATCGTCAATGCTGTCATGCTCGATGAGAACTTCCTCAACGAACAGGCCAAGCAGATCCAGCAGCAGAAATCTCAGCCCAAGCCTCAAAAGGTAGAGAAAGAGAAGGATAAGGAAGACACGGATCTCGCCAAGCGCGAGCTGGCTCAGAAACAGGAGCAGCTTCGCATCGCCGAGACCAAGCGCAAGCAGGCCGAAGAGGCGACTCGCAAGGCCGAGGCCGAGAAGCAGAAGAAGGTTGCCGAGCAGAAGCAGGCGGAAGAGAAGGCCCAAAAAGCTGAGGAAGCCCGCAAGCTGGAAGAGCAGAAGGCCAAGAAGGCCGAAGCCGAGCGTAAAGCGGCGGAAGCCGAGAGCAAGGCGTTGGCGTTGAAGAAGAAAAAGGAACAAGAGAAGAAAGAGGCCGAAGAGAAGGCCAAGGCGGCAGAAGCCAAGGCCAAGAAAGCGGAAGCTGACAAGAAGGCCAAAGCCGAAGCCGAGAAGAAAGCCAAGGCAGAAGCAGAGAAAAAAGCCAAAGCCGAGGCCGAGAAGAAGGCCAAGGAAGAGGCTGAGAAAAAGGCAAAAGCTGACGCAGAGAAGAAAGCCAAGGCAGAGGCCGAAAAGCAGGCCAAGATCGCGGCTGAGCGCAAGCGTAAAGCGGCCGAGCAGGCCAAGCTGCAAAAAGAGATGGAAGAGATGATGCAGCAGCAGCTGTCGGCTGAGGCCAATGCCCGCAGTCAGGCTGCATCGGCAGCAGCCCAGGGCGAAGTCGACAAATATGCGGCGCTCATCAAGGCCACTGTTGAGCGGTATATGATTTTGGATCCCACCATGCGGGGCAAAACATGTACTATCGGCGTACGTCTTGCGAGCAGTGGCTTTGTCATATCGGTAGATAACGGCCAGGGTGACCCTGCGGTCTGTCGTTCCGGTAAGGCGGCTGTTCTGAAAGCCAATCAACTGCCTGTGCCCAAGGATCCTGCGGCATTCGAGATGTTGAAGGAATTTAACCTGAAGTTAGAACCGAGTATCTAAGCGTGATAAAACGAGGTTGCTTGCCTCCGGTTGGCAACCTCTCGCCGAGAAAGGAATTTAACCTCTCATCTATATTGGAACCGAGTATTTAAGCCATGATCAGAAAAGTATTTTTTGCTTTGGTTGGCTGTTTGTTGCTGGGCCAGAGTGCCCAGGCGGCCTTGGACATCGTCATCACCGGCGGTATTGATAGCGCACGCCCCATCGCCGTTGCTCCCTTCAAGTGGGAAGGCAACGGACAGTTGCCGCAGGACATCGCGGAAGTAGTCTCCAACGACCTGATGCGCAGCGGCAAGTTCAAGCCGCTGGCCCGTGGCCAGATGCCGCAAACCCCGAGCAGCAGCAGCGAGATCAACTTCGCTCCCTGGGCCTCCCAAGGGGTTGAAGCCGTGGTGGTGGGTTCCATTTCGGCAGTCGGTGACGGCACCTACAAGGTCAACTTCGAGCTGGTCGATGTGCTGAAAGGCCAGCTGGCCAAGGCACAAGGTGGCGAGAGCAACGGTTACATCCTGGATAGCCGCATGGCGACCATCCCGGGTGCCCAGATGCGCCAGTTTGCCCACCGTATCTCAGATATCGTCTATGAGCGTCTGACTGGCGAGCGCGGTGCCTTCCTGACCCGTCTGGCTTACGTCTCCGTACAGCAGGGTACCCAGTTCCCTTACCAGCTGCGTATTTCTGATTACGACGGTTACAACGAGAAGACCCTGCTGCGCTCCCGCGAGCCCTTGATGTCTCCGGCCTGGTCGCCGGATGGCAGCAAGCTGGCTTATGTGAGCTTTGAGAATCAGAAGTCCGAAATCTACGTGCAGGATATCTACACCCAGCAGCGCAGCCTGATCACCAGTTTCCGCGGTATTAACGGGGCGCCGGAGTGGTCTCCGGATGGTCGTCGTCTGGCTATCGTTCTCTCCAAAGATGGTTCACCGAACCTCTATGTGGTTGATGTCGCTAGCAAGCAGCTGACCCGCGTCACAACCAGCCGTGTGATCGACACCGAACCCTCCTGGATGCCGGATGGGCAAAATTTGTTGTTCACCTCTGAACGTGGTGGCAAACCCCAGATTTATAGCGTAAATTTGGCGACTGGTATGACTCGCCGGATGACTTGGGAAGGTGAATCCAACCAGGGTGCATCCATTACTCCTGATGGCAAAATCATGGTGATGGTGACCCGTGTTCAGGGACAGTATCGTATTGCCCGTCAGGACATGGAAAACAATGCCCTGTTGGTCCTTACCCAGAGTGCTCTGGATGAGTCGCCAAGTGTGGCTCCCAATGGCAGCATGATCATTTATGCCACCATCTATCAGGGTCGTAAGAGTCTCGCATTGGTGTCGACTGATGGTCGCTTCAAGGCTGTGCTTCCGACCAGTAGCGGTGAAATTCGTGCACCAGCTTGGTCGCCCTTCTTGAATTGATAAAAATCCAATTGTTTTTTGTTTTGTTATAAAGGTTTAAGGAAATAGCATGCAACTCAATAAACTGCTCAAGGGTTTGGCCATCGCACTGCCACTGTTCACCCTGGCCGCTTGTAGTTCTTCTTCTGATTCCGACGCCGCTGGCGCTGAATCAGGTATGACCGACGGCATGGGCGGTGTACAAACCGGCGGCGCCAACGGCATGTTGTCCCCGGAAGAGCAGATGCGTCAGAAGTTCGAAGCACTGCAACGTGACAACGTGATCTACTTCCCGTTCGACGGTTACGATATCCAGGGTCAGTACGCTGATCTGCTGGATGCCCACGCCAGCTACCTGCGCGAGCGCCCGAGCGTTAAAGTCCTGATCGAAGGTCACGCCGATGAGCGCGGTACTCCGGAGTACAACATCGCCCTGGGCGAGCGTCGTGCCAAGGCTGTTGCCAAGTATCTGCAAACCCTGGGTGTGCAGGCCGAGCAGCTCTCCATCGTCAGCTATGGCGAAGAGAAGCCGCTGGACATGTCTCACACCGAGGATGCCTTTGCCAAAAACCGCCGCGCGGTTCTGGTTTACTAAGGTTTAAACCGAACGAAGTTCGTTTATATGCAAGCGGCCATTTCGATGGCCGTTTTATTTGCACTAAACGCCAAGGTTTGATCCGAATGAAATCTGCATATGCGAGCGACGATGGCGCTGGCCGTTTTATCTGTACTAAACGCTAAGGTTTGATCCGAATGAAATCTGTGTACAAGCAAGCTGTCGTTGCGCTGGCCGTAATGGTTGTTCTGAATGCGCAAGCTGCGGCACCGGTCAGCGATCTGGGCGGTGACTCAAGTGGTGGGGTTGTCCTTAGCGGCAACAACGGCGCCATCGTGCCCACCGGTAGCCTGGAAGATCGGGTTGCCCTGCTGGAGCGCACCCTCAATGCCCGTCTGCGACTGCAAGCTGAATTGCAGCAACAGGTCGACTCCCTGCAAGGGGAGGTCTCCGAGCTGCGTGGTCAGCTGGAGCAGCAGACCTACCAGATGGAACAGTCGCAAGAGCGCCAGCGTCAGCTCTACCAGGAGCTCGACAAGGTTGCCAGCAGCCAGCAAGCTGCTCCAGCCACCCCGGCCCCTGCTGCTGCCACACCGGCTGCTGCCGCCAATTACTCAACCAATCAGGATGAGAATCAGGCCTACGACGCTGCCGTGAACATGGTGCTCAAAGAGAAGAACTACGACAAAGCCATTCCGGCTTTCCAGGGCTTCATCAAGCAGTACCCCAATTCGGGCTATGTTCCCAATGCACACTACTGGCTCGGCCAGTTGCTGTTCAACAAGGGTGACAGAGCCGGCGCCTCGGCCCAGTTTTCGACCGTGGCCAACAAATACAGCAAATCCCCCAAGCGAGCCGATGCGCTGCTGAAGCTGGGTATGCTGGCGCAACTGGATGGCAAGAAGGCGGAAGCCAAATCCTTCTATGAGCAGGTGATCAAGGGCTATCCCAACACCTCGCCGGCCCAGTTGGCCAAACAGAGTCTGGCCAAGCTGTAACATTGCTGTATGTCACTGTTTTCGTAACGCTACTGTAAAAACAGCCTGCATTTGTACGCACAGTGAGCAAACGGATTTAAATTACGAATTTTCTGTTGCACCGGAAATTTAAATCCGTAATATAGGCCGCCGTCAGAGCCGAAGCAGTAATGCAGTCGGAACTGGTCGTGGTGAGGGTCGTTAGCTCAGTCGGTAGAGCAGTTGACTTTTAATCAATTGGTCGCTGGTTCGAATCCAGCACGACCCACCATTTTCTCCACTCGGTGGAGACAGAATTCCCAGGTCGTTTAGCTCAGCTGGGAGAGCACCTCCCTTACAAGGAGGGGGTCACTGGTTCGATCCCAGTAACGACCACCAGTTTGTAAAAAAATGATTTAGATGGGTCGTTAGCTCAGTCGGTAGAGCAGTTGACTTTTAATCAATTGGTCGCTGGTTCGAATCCAGC
>FWPV01000384.1_pt1 | contig 143142 bp, 135 predicted proteins | sample 2228371 | NCBI WGS metagenome assembly FWPV01 (sample SAMEA103939776, study PRJEB20133) | metagenome | reverse complement strand
AAGGGAGGCGGTGGGGGCGGAGGGGGTGGGGCGGGGGGCGGGGGGGGGGGCGCGGGGGCCGGGGCTGGGGGGGCCGGGGCTGGAGGGGCCGGTGCTGGAGGGGCCGGTGCCGGAGGGGCCGGTGCCGGCGGAGCGGCGGGCCTAGGGCCCGGGCCTGGAGCCTCGATCGGTCCCGGCCCCGGCGCATCGGTCGGTCCCGGCCCCGGTGCGGCTCTCGGCACACCGGCCGCCCAGGGGTCGGCGAAGGGCAAGGGGTTCGGGTACGGCCCGGGAGATGGAACCGGGAACCAAGGCAGCGGTCCCCAGGACGGCACGGGCTACGGGCCGGGGCCGGGGACAGGCCAGGCGGCGGGCTTCGGCCCGGGTGACGGCACGGGCAACCCGGGGAGCGGCCCCCAGGACGGCACCGGCTTCGGCGCGACCGCCAAGTAGCGGGTCGTCAGGCTGAGCGAGAAGGCCCCCGGCTTCGGGGGCCTTTTTCGTTTCAGCGCCTCAGTCGGCCGAGAACGGCATCGACGACCTCCCGGGTCCCGGCCTTGCCGCCGAGGTCGGGGGTGAGCGTCTTTCCCTCCGCGGTCACCGCTTCGATCGCCGCCATCAGGGCGGCCGCCGCCTCGCGTTCGCCCAGAAAATCGAGCATCATCGAAGCCGACCAGAGGGTCGCGATGGGGTTGGCGATGCCTTTTCCGGCGATGTCCGGGGCCGAGCCGTGCACGGGCTCGAACATCGAGGGGAAGCGCCGCTCGGGGTTGAGATTGGCCGAGGGGGCGATCCCGATCCCGCCCGCGCAGGCGGGGCCGAGGTCGGAGAGGATGTCGCCGAAGAGGTTGCTGGCGACCACGACGTCGAACCGGTCGGGGTGCTGGACGAAATGGGCCGAGAGGATGTCGATGTGGAACTGCGCGGTGCGCACGTCGGGGTAGTCCGCGGCGACCGCGCGGAAGCGCTCGTCCCAGAAGGGCATGGTGTGGATGATGCCGTTGGACTTCGTGGCCGAGGTGACGTGCCCGCGGCGTCCCCGGGCGAGCTCGAAGGCAAAGCGCAGCACGCGGTCGACCCCCACGCGGGTGAAGACCGATTCCTGGACGGCGATCTCGCGCTCGGTCCCCGCGTAAAGCCGGCCGCCGATCTGGGAGTACTCCCCCTCCGTGTTTTCGCGGACGATGACGAAGTCGATGTCCCGGCTCGTGCGGCCGGCGAGCGGCGAGCGGATCCCCGGGAGCAACCGGACCGGCCTCAGGTTGACGTACTGGTCGAAGCCGCGCCGGATGGGGATGAGCAGCCCCCAGAGCGAGACATGGTCGGGAACCTCCGGGTCGCCGACCGCGCCGAGGAAAATGGCGTCGAAAGGGCGCAGCCGCTCCAACCCGTCGGGCGGCATCATCGCCCCGGTCTGCCGGTACCAGGCGCAGGAATAGGGAAACTCGCGGAACTCGATCGGAAAGCGGAAGTCCGCGGCGAGCGCCTCGATCACGCGGACGGCTTCGGGAACGACCTCGCGGCCGATTCCGTCCCCGGCAATCAACGCGATGCGGTAGGCCATCTTGGTTTCTCCATCGGAAGAGCCTTACCTCTTTTCTTCCATCTCCGCAAAGTTCATTTCACACGTTTGGGGGGTCCCCTGCTGGAGGCGCGCAAGAAGGAAGGGCAACAGCAGACTGACTATCCCGGCGATGAGAAAGGCAAGGGCGATGGGGCGTTCGAGAAAGATCGATAAGCTGCCGTCGGACATGAACAACGATTGTCGGAAGGATTTTTCAGCGAGAGGGCCGAGCACCAGCCCAAGAATGAGGGGAGCCGGTGGGACATCCAGACGCCTCATGAGGTAGCCCGCGACTCCGGAAACCAGGACGATCCAAACCTCCGCCATGCTGTTGTTTAGGGCGTAGCCGCCCACGAAGCTCATGACCAAGATGAAGGCCGACATCGCGGCTACCGGAAGCCGCAGGATAATGGTCAGCGGTTTGACTCCCGCCGTGGCCAGGAAAAGACCCAGGCAGTTGGCGATGTAGAGGGAAGCGATAATGGACCAGACCAAGGACCCATGCTCCGAAAACAGAAGCGGTCCGGGTCGGATCCCGTGGATCATCAGGGCCCCGATGAGCACCGCGGTGGTTTCGGAACCGGGGATCCCCATGCTGAGCAGAGGAATCAGCGCCCCCCCCGCGGCCGCGTTGTCCGCACTCCCCGGCCCTGCCACGCAAGCGATGTTGCCTTTGCCTACAGACTTCTTGTCTTTTGCGAGCTGGGCTTCGAGGGAATAGGAGAGAAAAGCAGCGGTTGTCGCCCCGGCGCCTGGAAGAATGCCCACAAAAGTTCCTAGCACCGAGCCGCGCAGGATGGAGGACAGGCTCTGCTTGATTTCCGTCCAACTGGGGAGAAGGCCGGATAGAGAGTTGGCGTTACAGAGGGTCCCTGGGTTTTTTTCTAGGTTCGCCAGCGCCTGCGAAACGGCAAACAAGCCGATCAGGACGGCGATGAAATCCACTCCGTTCAAGAGTTCTACCTGCCCGAAAGTGAACCGGTTCACTCCGGTTACTGGGTCGATGCCGATGGTGCCGATCAAGAGGCCGAGCGTGCCGGAGATCAAGCCCTTGACCATGGATGCGCTTCCCAGGCTGGTGATCGTGGCCAGTCCCAGGAAAACCAAAGCGAAATATTCTGTAGGACCAAAGGACAAGGCATATCGTGACAATAGAGGACCAACAGACATCAGCACGATCAGGCTGAAGGTGCCGGCCACCCATGAACCGAGAGCTGTGATCCCCAGGGCGCACCCCGCTTTCCCCTGGCAGGTCATTTCGTAGCCGTCGAGGCATACCACTGCCGCCGTTGAGGTGCCCGGCACGCGCATTAGAATCGAGGTAATCGAGCCGCCGAACATCGAGCCCATGTAGATTCCGGTCAGCAGCAGGAGCGACGGCTGTGCGGCCAGCCCGAAGGTTAGGGGAAGAAGGGTGGCGACCGCCATGGAGGAATTGATGCCCGGAAGAATGCCGACACTGATTCCGATGAGCTGCCCCAAAAAAATGAAGAACAGATGATAGGGCGTGAGTACCGCCCCGAAGCCCACAGCGAGGTTTTCCAGAATGTCCATGCCCTATTGCCCCCATACGCCCGCCGGCAACGGGACCTGGAGCCAGAGAACGAAAAGCGTCCAGAGGATGCCGGTGATGAGCACCGCGACGAGCCAGCACTTCCGCCAAGGCATCTTCCCCGCGATGCGGGTCATGGCCAAGACGAACGACGCCGAGGCCGGGATGAACCCGACGAGGGGAGTGGCAACGATGTAAGCGGTGAACATACCTAAGCCGAGGAAAAGATTGCGCTGGCCCTGGGTTTCTTCAGGCCCGGAGGTCGCGCTCGAAGCCGGGGATTCCCCCATCGCAGGCGGTTTCGTTTTGCGGGGAAACGTTCGGGCGAGTAGGATCATGGACAGAATGCCCAAAAGAATCGCAACTCCAGCGGGGAAATGACCGGGCCCGACCTTGGCCGATTTCGCGAACGCGGGAAACGGCAAGTTGAATGCCAGGTACGTCCACAGTCCGGCGACACACATCATTGCTGATCCCAGCAAACGATCGCCCCATCCCATCTTCGGTTCTCCGGATCGGTGGTGTATGCCCGGAGATGCCAGGCTGAATCTCGGCCTCCGGGCTCCTCTCCTAACATCGGCCGCTCAAAAACCCAGCTCTTTGAGGATGGGAGCGACCTCCTTTTCTTGATCTTCGAGAAGCTTTGCGAAGTCTTTGCCGGTGAGAAACGTCGATTCGAGAAAATTGTCCTTCTGGTATTTCTGGAATTGCGCAGTCTTCACCGCCTGGAGGGAGTGCGTGATCCAGTAGTCGACAACGTGCTGCGGGGTACCTTTCTTGAGGGTCAATCCGCGGAATTTGGGGACGACAACAGAATATCCGCTTTCCGTGAACGTCGGGACATCGGGCAGCGACGAGATCCGCTTCTCGGTGGCAACAGCCAGGATGCGCACCTTGCCTGCGTCCATCTGGGCTTTGACTTCGGCGACTTCGGTGATTTGGGCGGCGATGTGTCCGCCGAGCAGGGCCGCAAGGATTTCGCCCCCGCTGTCGAAGGGAACGAATCCGAGCTGCGTCGAGGCTTTTTTCCCGAGCATGTAACCGGTCACGTGATCGTCCGTGCCGGGCCCAAACGTGCCGATTTTCAGCTTGCCGGGTGCGGCCTTGGCGGCGTCGAGGAAATCCTGAAGGGTTTTATAGGGGCTTGAGGCAGATACGGCGATGCATTTGGGATCGTAGCCCCACATGATGATCGGTTCGAAGTCTTTGTAGCTGTATTTGAAATCCTTGTTGGACAAGGGGGTATAGAGCAGGTTGTTGGTGACCCCCAGCAGGGTATAGCCGTCGGCGGGTCGACCTAAGACATAGGCCATGCCCACGGCCCCGCCCCCTCCTTTTTTGTTTACGACGACCAGGGGTTGCGGCACGATGCCTTCGGCGGCCTTGCTGAACGCGCGGCACATGATATCGCTTCCGCCCCCGGGGGAGGCCCAGGCAACCAGTTCGATCGGCTTGGTCGGATAGTTCTGCGCTAAGGCTTCGGCACCAGGGAAGCCCACCGCGGCGGCGACCGCCGTCAGCATTAGGCCCATCTTCCAGGATAACGGCTTGCCTCTGCTTTTCATCGATTTCCTCCTTTCGCATTGCTTTTCGGTTCGCGGTCGCCCGGAGCATTTTCTTCGTTCGCCGCCAGAGGCTTCCGCGGAGCGACGGTTTCGTTTTCCTGCGGATAGCCCGCCTCCGCGTATTCTCGCAGCAAGATCGCGGCGCGCTCCTGATTGAAAATGCCGCACGGACAGAGAACCGCCAGTTGATGGGCTGCTTTTTCGGCGGACACCTTCCCTTGTTTGACTTTCCGGTAGGTGTTGGCGACCAGTCGATTCGGGACCATGTGGTGGCCACACATCGTGGTGATCGCCAGGGTAGGCTCATCCGCCAGAAGCTGCGTTTTGCCGAAGACGCCGATGGAGTAGTTGATTGTATGCGGGGCAAGGCCGCTCTTCCGGCACGCTTCCAGCACCTCCTGAAGCGGACCAGCGATGATCACACACAGTCCCAAATCGGCGGCCTTCATCGCCGTGAGGAATCGAACAACCTGAGCGGCGGAGGAGAACACTCCTCGAAGCCTCGACTTTTCGGTCAGGTTGTTGCGGATCGCCTCCGCCGACAGCGTGACCACGGGCCCTGATTTCACGTCCCCCCAGTTGACGGCGCCGCTGGCTTCGGCAATTTCGAGCGCTTTCCGGTAACGCTCTTTTAGGTTGTGGTCGTTTACGCCTTTGACATGATAGAGCAGCCAGACGTAATCCTTCTCCTGGTGTCTTCCGCAGCGGTGCAAGCTATGGGTCATGGGAATCGCCTCCTCGGTGTCTTCGCCGATGCGTCATCCGGTGTAGAGCGGTTTCCCCAGGCCGACGTTGACCTTGCCCCGTGTCGGTAGGGGCAATCCGTGTTCTGCCAGGGTTCGGAACAGGGGTTCGTCTCGGTCGCCCCGTTGGAAGGAAACGATCCCGAGACTGAAGACGGTGTTGATCTCGTTGGCGACCCGGAGAATCGCTTTTAGGACGTCGCCCAGCGCGCTGCGCTTGCAGGTAGCCTCGACGATCACCGAGAGCACAGTCACGTCTAGATATTCGTCGCGGATTTTCCCGGTGCGCAGGTCCTCCATGAGGGCGGAAAGTGGAGTTTCCTTCGGGCTTGCAAAGCGGACTCCGGCGGCTGCCACCGCCATTGCCACCTTTTCGACATCCCGCATGCTTGCGCCGACGCCCGGCCGCCCCATGTCGATGCAAATGCCGTAGCTGTCCTTGTCGAAACGACCCGTGACGTCATTGGTCTTGGCTTCCTCGGTTCCTCGGCCAGGGATGCCCGTTCCAGCGCTGGTTTCGGTGGGGTCGCTCAGGACATGCTTGAAGACGTCAGCGGGCGTCTCTAGCGCTGTGGGCTCGAAGCAATCGTTCGGGCAGACGTGATTGCGATAGCACAGCCAGCATTCCACGCAGACGTTACCGTCGATCACAGCCTTTTGGTCTTTAATAGAGATAGCACCAACATTGCAGTAGTCGAGGCAGATCCCACAACCTACGCATTTTTCAGCATCGATTTTCATTCGCGACTCCTCGTTTCCCGATCGTGTTGAAGCGGTGGGGCAAGGATCACCGGCCTGGGGTGTGCGGCCCCGAGGCCATGAGGATCGTCAGTCAATGCCCATCCGCCTTGTCGTTGTAAAGCTGCTGGATGAGAAGATCGTAATGCTCTTCCAGCACGGTGATCATCTTAGAGAGATCGCGCTCGATCAGCGCCTGAAGGATTTCCTGATGGTTCTTCAGCATCCGGTCGATCCGCTGCTCGTCCTGTTCGTAGTACCGGGTGCGCATATTCAGGGAAAGGGGTTGCTGACTGGCGTCGAGAAGATTCTCCATGAGGCGGATGATCAGCGGGTTTTGGGTGGCCTGGGCAATCGCCAGATGGAATTTTTTCCCATAGCGCAGGTATTCCTGATATTGGCCGCCCTTTCCCTTGCTTATTTTTTCTTCGAGCGCGGATCGGATCTTGTGCAAATCCTCGTCGGAGGATTCGGTAATGGCTAGTTGCGCCACGCCGATTTCAAGCGCCTTCCGCGCCTGGAGGATGTGGAGGGGACTGTCACTTTCTTCAAGGACTTCGTAGGCCGCCTTGGCCATACTTTCAGTGTTGTTGAAAAGTTGCACGTAATTGCCGTCACCAGGGCGGCTTTCCAGGATGCCTGCAATCTGAAGGGCGCTGATGGCTTCGCGAACGGTGGGTCGGCCAACCCCCATCTGTTCAGCGATAGTACGTTCCGGCGGGAGCTTGGATCCCGGCGGATAATCTCCGGATCGGATTTTTTTAACGATTTGATCGGCTACGAAAGAGCTGCGTTTGCGGAAGCGCGATGGGGGCAGTTTTTCAAAACTCATTCAAGCCGCCTGAGGCCCTGTTCAAATGTATTTGGTATTGCCGGTATACCGGTATTACCAAAGATCAAAATCTGCCATCAAGTTAAATTTTTCTTTCCTTCACTTCACTTGTCGACGAGAACTTTTTAGAAAATTTTTAGGCGGTGATGTTCAGGCCGTATGGGGAAAAGTCGTCTGAAGGTAAAGGAACTTCTTCGGATCTCCCATGAAGGCTCCGAAAAACATCCAAGGGTTTCGGTAGCGATTTGGCGTCCTTCGTGGAACCTCGAACCCCTTGGTATTCAAAGCGCTTTTTGAATGAGACGGCCGAGACGCGCGGCCCCCTCCTCGAGGTCCGGGATCTCGAAGTAGGCGAAGCTCAAGCGCATGCAATGGCGCAGGGCGTTGCGGTTCGAGAAGCGGGGGCCGGGCATGAACTCGAGGCCGCGCTCGAGGGCGGGCTGAAGAAGCGCCTCGGTGTCCACCCCGTCGGGGAATTCCAGCCAGACGAAGAACCCCCCTTCGGGCTGCAGGAAGCGCACCTCGGGAGGGAGCGCCTGGCGCAGGGCCGCGCACAGGGCGCGCAGCCGCGTGCGGTAGGTCTCTTTCAGAAGCGCAAGGTGCGTTTCCACCAGGCCGAGCTCGAGGGCGCCGCGGACGATTCCCGAGGTGTAGGGGTTGAGTCCGCCGCCGCTGTCGAGCAGGCCGCAGGCGGTGAAGCGGCGGATGAGGCGCGGGTCGGCCTGGAGCCATCCCAGGCGCAGCCCGGGGGCGAGGATCTTCGAGAAGGACCCGATCGAGAGGATCTCGGCCTCGCGGCAGAACGAGGCGAGCGGCCGCGGCGGCGGCTCCCCGTAGGCGAGCGGGTGGTAGACCTCGTCGGCGACGACGAGCAGCCCCCGGTCCCGGCTGAGCGGGGCGAGCCGCCTGCGCCGCTCGGCGGAGAGGCTGCGGCTCGTCGGGTTGTGGTAGGTGGGGATCGTGTAGAGAAAGGCGGGCTTCACGTCGCGGAGCGCTTCGGCGACGGCCTCCACCACGAGCCCTTCCTCGTCCATGGGCAGCGCGACCGGCGTGAGTCCGTGGTCGGCGAAGATCTTGCGCGCCAGAAAGTAGGTCGGCTCCTCGACGAGGATGCGATCGCCGCTGCGGGAAAACAGCGTGCAGACGAGGTCGAGCGCCTGGGAGGCGCCGTTGGTGACGAGGAGTTCGGCGGGGTCGACGGCCGCGCCGTACAGCGGGCCGAGCAATCGGGCCAGGGCTTCGCGGAAGCGGCCGTCGCCCTGTTCCGTGCCGTAGGAGAGAAGCAGCCGCTCGGGGTCGGCCCCCGCGTGGGCGGCCGCCTGCGCCATCGCTTCGAAGGGAAGAAGCCGCGGCGAGGGCTGGCCGATGGCGAGATCGATCCGGCCCGGCGGGATCACTTTCTGGGCGGACGAGGCGGTGAGGGACATGGTCGCTGGAGACACCTCCGGGGTCGTCGCTGGCTTCGACCCTATAGACCGGATGGCTCCGTTTGTGAAGGGCGGGAAGGGGGCGAGCGTCTCAACCCCGGGAAAGCTCGGCCTTGATCGCCGCGGCGAGGTTCTGGACGGTGTACGGTTTTTTCAGGTAGCACCCGGCGCCCAGCTGCTGGGCGATCCGCACCCGCTCGGTCTCGGCGTAGCCGCTGGTGATGATCGCCTTTTGGTGCGGGTGCAGCTGTTTCACCCGGTGCAGGGTCTCCAGCCCGTCGATCCCCGGGTCCATGATCATGTCGAGGACGAGGAGATCGACCTTCTCCTGTCGCAGCAGTTCGACGGCCTGCTCGCCGCTTTCCACCGCGCGCACGTCGTAGCCCAGCTCGCCGAGGATCTTGACCGCGATCTCCCGCTGCTCCTTCATGTCGTCGACGACGAGAACCTTCTCCCCCGCGCCGCGCAGCGCCTCGAGGGACACCGAGGGGCTCCTCAGCGGGCAGGACTCCCGTGTCGCCGGCAGATAGACGCGGATCTCCGTGCCCTGCCCCTCGGCGCTCTGCACCTCGATCGCCCCCCGGTGGTCCTGGACCGTGCCCCACACGACGGCCATGCCGAGCCCGGTGCCGCTGCGGCCCATTTTCTTCTTGGTGAAGAACGGCTCGAAGATCCGCTGGAGGTCCTCGGGAGGAATCCCGATGCCGGTGTCGATCACGCGCAGCAGCGCGTAATCCCCCTCGCGCAGCTCCCGGCCGGCGGGCGGGGTGTCGAAGTGGACGTTTTCGGTGGCGATCACGACCTTGCCCCCCTGCGGCATGGCCTCCGCGGCGTTGGAGACGAGGTTCATGAGGGTCTTGGACAGGTGGATCGGGGACCCCAGGATGTTCAGGAGATCGGGGTCCAGCCGGGTTTCCACGTCGACGCGGGGGTGGAAGGCCTTGAGCCGCAGGTACTCGGGGCTGACCAGGTATTCCTCGACGAGGAGGTTCAGGTTGAGGACCTCGAAGGTGGGTACCCCGCGCCGGGCGAGCGTGAGGAGGTCCTGGACGATGGCCGCCGCCTTCTTGCCGGACTCGCGGATCACCTCGAGCGGCCGCCGCAGGGGGCTGTCGGGCGGCAGGTCCATGAGCAGGAGGTCGGGGTAGCTGATGATCCCCGAGAGGACGTTGTTCAGGTCGTGGGCGACCCCGCCGGCCATGGTGCCGAGCGCCTCCATTTTCTTCGATCGCGCCAGGCGCTCCATCAGCTCGCGCTTTTCCTCCTCCGCCCGGCGCCGCTCGGTGATGTCGCGCGTGACCCCGAGGATGCCGACCGGGGTCCCCCCCTCCCCCAAGAGAAAGGAGGCGCTCACCTCCGCGGGGACGACCCGGCCGTCCTTGTGGAAGAGCTCGACCTCCATCGTGACGGAGCGCTCGAAGGAGCCGCTCTGGCGTCCGAGCTCGAGCTGGCGGGCGAGTTCTCGTCGGGCCCGGGCAAGCGACTCCGGGGTGATCACCTGCTCGGCGCGCAGCTTGCGGTGCTCCTCGGGGGTGAACCCCTGGAGGGCCTGGATCGAGGGGCTGACGAAGGTGAAGCGCAGGTCGAGATCGGTCATCCAGATCACGTCGCGCACGTTTTCCGCGAGCAGCCGGTATTTCTGTTCGCTTTGGCGCAGCGCCTGCTCCGAGGCCCGGCGCACGGCGATCTCCTCGCGCAGTTTCTCCCGCGTGCGCAGGAGGTCGGCCCGCTCGCTCTTCAGGGCCTCGGTCACGGCGAGCGCCTTGCGGTTCAGGGATTGCAGGCCGTTTACGAGCACGGCGACCGAGATGGCGGCGACGAGGTTGAGAAAGACGAAGTTGGCGCCCGCGCTGACGGCGAGGACGGCGCCGATCGTCTCGGCGGGAGCGGCCAGGAGCCCTTCCGCGGAAAGCCAGGCGAGGCCGAGGATGGCCAACGTGTTCATCCCGATGGCCGCGAGCGCGGCCCGGATCCCCAGCAGCACGCCGGCGAGCACGCTGAAGGCGAAGAGCCAGGCCGGGCCGCCGCTCAGGAAGCCGGCCTGGGAAATGACCGTGATGCCCACGAGAAAGGGCAACAGCAGGGTCAGGCCGGCCCGTTTGCGGAAGGAGAGGCGCCGCAGCAGAAGAAGCGAGGCGCACAGCGAGGCGGCGAGCACGTCGAAGACGGCGAGCACCCAGAGGCCCCGTCCGACGGCGAGATAGAGGGCCGGGGCCAGGGCGAGCAGGCAAAGGGCGGTGCTGGCGGCGAGGATGGAAAGAAGGATCCGCTCCCGCCAGCGGGTAAAACCGTCCTCCTCCGCCCCCTCGGCGCGGAGGCTGCCGAAGCGACGTTCGATGAACTCGATAACCCTCCGCAATTCTTCTGAAAACAACATGGGCGGCGCCTTCCCGCGACACGACGTCCCGGCCCTGCGGGACGGGGCCGGACGCTGTGCAAGAAAACGAATCACTATGTATCATACCACGATCGCGATGCCGGGGGAAATTCGGCCGGCGCTCCCCGGAGGCTTCCGCCGGGCCTGCCGGGCCGGGGCGTGTCCTGTCTGCGGGAAGGGGGAGGTCCCCCCTGTCAGGGCGGGATTGCGGTGAAAAGGGATCCCACGTCGACCGGCCGCTCGATCAAGCCCTGGCGGCGCAGGATTTCCTCGGTCTCGCGCCAGGCGGCCTCGTCGATGCGGCCGAAGGCAGCCGGCGGTTCCGGGACCATGAGGCGCCGCGTCACGGGGAGCTGGCGGCGCACGATCGCCTCGGGGGTTTCGCGGTCGGCGGCGAGCAGGACGCGGACCGCGGCCTCCTCGTTGCGGGGGTCGAGGGCTTCCCGCCAGGCTTCCAGCAGGGCGGTGAGAAAGCGGCTCACCGTCCGGGGGTGCTTGCGGAGCATCTCCCGGGTGGTGATGACCGAGTTGGCGACGAAACGCACGCCCCAGCGGTGAGGGTCGAGAAAGGCGATCCGCTCGCCCGCCTTTTCAAGCCGTTCGCCGAGGATCGGCGCCTGGGCGTTGATGTAGAGAGGCCAGAACTCCACCCGGCCTTCGTAGAAGGGCGTGTAGTCGTAGCGCACGCTGAAGAGGCGCAGCTCCCCCTCGGCGATGCCGTGGCGGGCGAGAAGGGCGCGCAGGATGGTCTCGTCGTTGCCGCCGAAGGTGACCCCGACGGTCCGGCCCCGCAAATCGGCGGGCTCGCGAAAGGGGCTCTTGTCGGGGCGGTAGATCCACTGCAGGGGGTTCACCTGGAAGAGCTGGGCCAGGACCACGAGGGGGGCGCCCTTGGCCACGGCGCGCAGGACCTGGTCGGCCGAGGCGACGCCGAAATGGGCGTGGCCGAGTTCGAGTTCTTTCAAGGCGTCGCGTTCGGGCCCGCCGGGTTTCACGTTCACCTGCAACCCCGCACGCGCGAAATGGCCCTTTTCGACGGCGTAGAGGTCCCCGACGGTGCTCACGTTGTAGAGCCACTTGAGCCGATAGTGGATCTCCTCCCTCCCCTCCGGCGGGGCGCAGCCCGCGAGCAGCGCGACCAGGGCGGCCGCCGCCCAGCGGCGGAGGCCCTGCCGGGACGCGGAATCCCCCGCTGCATGCCGCCGTCTCATGAACGCTCCATTCTCCGCTGCAGGGCGGACCCCAGCCCCTCGAGCAGGACGAGCCAGAGCGAGGTGGCGACCCCGATCAGCAGAAGCGCCACCAGGATCTTGGCGAGGTCGCTCTGGTAGAGGGCGATGCGGATGCTGTAGCCGATCCCCGCCGTGGCGGCGATGAACTCGGCCACGATCGTGCCGACCATGGCCATCGTGGCGCTTCCGACCACGACGGTGGTGAGTTTGTGGAAGTTTTCGAAGGCCCGGATCTTGATCTGCAGGCGCCAGGTCATGCGGCCGGTGGCCTCGTAGAAATGTTCGATCTCGCGCACGGGCTCGGAGAAGATGCCCAGAAACGAGAGCAGCAGGGGGAAGTAGCAGATCAGGGCGGCGATCAGCAGGCGCGTCGCCAGCCCGTCGCCCAGCAGGATGAAGAGGATGGGGGCGACGGCGACGATGGGGTAGGATTGGATGTTGAAGGCGGCCGTGCGGATGAAGCCGCCGATCCAGTCCTTGAGCCGGGCGATCACGGCGACCGCCGCGGCGAGGACGATCGAGAGCACATGGCCCAGGACGGCCACGCCGAGCGTGTTCAGGACGGCGGCGGCGTAGGTCGCCCCGTAGGCCCGTCCCGTGCGCCAGATCTCCGCCGGCCCGGGAACCACGTAGTCCGAAAGCCCCAGCGCGAGCTTGAACGCGAGCAGCAGGCCGACACCGGCCGCATAGAGGATGAAGAACTGGGTCAGGCGCCTATGCAGCATGGACGATCGCGAGCATGGCGCGCTCAAGGCGCGCCGGGTCGGGCTCGACACCCTCGCGCTGGTCCTCGCCGGGGACGACGACGAGCGGGGGCTGCTTCGGGCGGCCGCGCAGGACGAGGACGTCCCCGCAGAAGCGGGCCACTTCGGCCACGTTGTGCGAAATGTAGAGAAAACAGCGCTCGGGGAAGAGCGCCTTGATCCGCAGCAGGATCCGGTGACGGGTCGCCTCGTCGACGTTGGCGAGGCTTTCGTCCATGATCAGGAGGTCGAACTCCTGCAGGAGATACCGCACGAGGTTGGCCCGGTTTTGCTGCCCGAGCGAGAGCCGCGGGAAGCGGGCTTCCGCGAACGGTCGGATGTCGAAGGTGTCGAGCAGGGTTTCGAGGCAGGGTCGGCCGGAGGCCGAGGCGGTCTCCTCGAAATGCTCCCGCAGGGTCGCCCAGCCCGGCAGGCGCTCGAGGTTGTAGGTGTAGAGGACGCGCCGCATGCCCCGGGCGCTGAGGCGGCCGCGTCGGCCCGCCAGCGATCCGCTGATCAGGCGCGCGAGCGTTGATTTCCCCACGCCGGAGGGGCCGAAGAGGGCATGGAAGCCCGGCCCGCGGATGCGGAAGTCGAGACCCTCGAAGAGATCCGCGGCGGCGTTCGGGTAGCGGTAGGCGATGTCCTTGCCCTCGAGCTCCATCCGGGTCCTCCGGAACGTCCCCTCGCGGGCGGGAGGCTCAAACCCGCCGGGCGGCGGGTACCATAGCAACCCGACACCCGATTCTCAAGGAGGCGCCGCCCCGCTTGTCGCCGGGTCGTTTCCCGCGGTATACCGAAAAGGCCTTTCTTCCCGGGGGGATCATGCCGGCCTTTTCCTCGCGCCTGCAATGGCGTTTCTCCGCGACGATGATGCTTCCGGTCGCGGCCCTCTTGGTGGCGGCGGGGCTGATCGGCTTTTTCCTCCTGCGCGACCAGCTGCTCGCCCAGTGGCGCGAGTCGGCCGTCCTGAGGCTCGAGCGCGCGGCGCACATCGCGGACATGCACCTGGCGCGGATCAAGGCGGCGATCCGCGTTTTCGAGGAGGCGCCGGCCGATCTGCCCGGGGAGGCTTTCCGGCGCTGGGCGCTCGATCGCCTCATCCGGCAGGAGGGGGTCGTCGAAGTGCGGCTCGACGGGGAGAGGGCGGCGCTCTTCGAGCCGGGGGGGCACGCCGGGATGCGCGCCGGCCCCGGCCGCGGCCGCATGATGGGGCGCTACGCCGGGGCGAGGATCCGCGGCGTCACCCCGCCGCGCTTCGACCCGCGGGACGAGCACGGCACCTTCGAGGTGGTGGCGGAGTTTCTCGACGACCAGGGCGCGGCCATCGGGAGGCTGGAAGCGGTGGTCGACTTCGATTTCATTTTCCGCCACGTGATCGATTCCACCTGGTGGCAGACCCTCAAGGCCTTCCTGGTGGATGAGACCGGGCGCATCCTGATCTGCCGCACCCCTTCGCCCGCCGAGGCCTTGGGCGCAAACGGCGACCCCCTCGAGCAGGCGACCCTCCGGGCGATGGCCCGCAGCCCCTCGGGGACGCTGATGGGGCCGGGGATGCCGCCGCGGGAGGTGAGCGGCTTTCACCGCCTGAAAGAGGCACCCTGGTTCTTGGTGTTGATCGCCCCCGGCCGCGAGGTGCTCTCCCCCCTGCTCGCCTTCCGCGACGGCTACGTCCTCTTTTCCCTCGGCCTGTTGGTGCTGATCGGCGGCACGATCGCCTGGGCCATGGGTCGGCTGGCCGGGGAGATTCGCCAGGTCGCGCGGGAGGCGATCCGCCTCTCGCGCGGGGAGTTCGGCGACCCGCTGCCCGTCCGGCGCCGCGACGAGATCGGGGAGATGGTCCTCAGCTTCAACCGCATGACCCGCCAGCTCCGCGAGCGCCTGGAGCTCAAGGAGGCGCTCAAGCTCGCCGAGGAGGTGCAACGGAACCTCCTCCCCTCGCGGCCGCCCGAGATCCCCGGGCTCGACCTCGCCGCCCGCAGCCTCTACTGCCAGGACACGGGGGGGGACTACTTCGATTTCATCGCCCGCGGCGAAGGCACGGATCGCCCCTCGTGGTGCCTCGCCGTGGGCGACGTCGTCGGGCACGGCGTCGCGGCGGCACTGCTGATGACGACGGCGCGGGCCTTTCTGCGCGCCGCGCTCAAGCGGCCGATCGGGCTCGCGGCGGCGGTGGCCGAGACCAACCGCCTGCTCTGCCGGGACACGGCCCGGAGCGGAAGCTTCGTCACCCTGCTCGCCGTGGAGATGGTTCCCTCCCCGCCTCGCGGCGCGTGGGTCGCCGCCGGCCACGATCCGCCGTTTTTCTTCGACGCCGCCGCGGGCCGGGTGAGCCGCCTGAGGAAACCCTCCGGCGTCGCCCTGGGGGTCGAGGAAGAGGCGGCCTACCGGGAGACCCCGCTCGTGGGCCTCCGGCCGGGAGACGCCGTCCTGATCGGAACCGACGGCATCTGGGAAAGCCGGAACCCCGGCGGGGAGCGTTACGGGAAACGGCGCCTTGCGGCGGTGCTCGAACGCCATGCCCACCTTCCGGCCGCGGGGATCCTGGAGGCGGTGCTGGCGGATCTCGAGCGCTTCCGCGCCGCATCCCCCCTGGAAGACGATGTCACGCTCGCCGTGATGAAGGTGACGTCGGACCCGGAGCGGAATTCCCCGGCAGGCGCCGCAGGAGGCGGTAGAGGATGAGGCCGGCGGCGATCATGCCGGCGCACAGGAGCTGGCCGCGGGTCAAGCCGCCCCAGGTGTAGCCGATGTGGGCGTCCGGCTCGCGGAAAAACTCGACGAGGAAACGGGCCGTCCCGTAGCCGACGAGGTAGAGGGCGAGCATGGCGCCCCGCGGGATAGGCCGCCGGCGCAGGGCCCACAGGAGCGCAAAGAGCCCCAACCCTTCGAGCAGCGCCTCGTAGAGCTGGGAGGGGTGTCGCGGGGCGCGGTCGGGGGCGAGGGGGAAGACCATGCCGATCGGGGAGGTGGTCACCCGGCCGTAGAGCTCGCCGTTGATGAAGTTGCCGATCCGGCCGAAGGTGTAGCCCAGCGGGGCGGCCGGGGCGACCAGGTCGGCCGTCTCGCGCAGGGAGATCCCCTGCCGCCGCGTGTACCCCCAGGCGGCGGCGAGCACCCCGATCAACCCCCCGTGGTAGGACATCCCGGAGAAGCCCGTGAAGCGGATCCCGTCCGTGAAATCGAAGGGGAGGACGATTTCGAGCGGCCGCTCCAGGTAGTACCCGAGGTTGTAGAAGAGGACGTAGCCCAGGCGCGCCCCGACCATCAGCCCGACGATGACCCAGGTGAAGAGGTCGCTCGCCTGCTCCCGCGTGATCGTGAAGCCGCGCTCCGTCCGCAGCCGCCGCAGGACGAGGGCGTAGGTGACCCCGAAGGCGACCAGGTACATCAGGCCGTAGTACTGCACCCGGAAGGATCCGATCTGGAAAATCACCGGATCGATCCGCTGGGGCAAGCTCTGCCACCAGGCCCAGAACGCGTCCACGCGGTTTTTCCTTGGGAGCCGTTCCCTGCGTTTCTGCCGCCGTCCTTGTCCGCCGCCTCGATCTTAGGGAGGCCGGATCGGGATGTCAATTTTCCCTCCTGCATCGACGAACGCGATCCCGTTTCGGCTTCGTTTCCCTTTTTTCTTGACAGGCGAAGAAGGGCGGGTGTATGGCAAAAGCTAATCTATAGTCATTTTGGCTATACAGTAGCCATAGGCGAGGGAGGACCCGATGCCTGCCGTCGTTCTGGAAGACGAGTCCCTGCGCGATGGCCTGCAATTCGAGTCGAAGATCCTCAGTCTGGAAGAAAAGCGTTCCATCTTCAGACTGCTGGTTCAGGCCGGGGTGAAGCGGATCCAGGTGGGTTCCTTTGTCCACCCCAAGGTGGTCCCCCAGATGGCGGACACCGACGTTTTGATCCGGAGCCTTCGAGGCGAGGCGCAGGGGGTCCTCGTCAGCGCCTTGGTGCTGAACGACAAGGGGCTCGAGCGGGCGGGGGAAAGCGGGCTGCGACACGTGAGCCTTTCTTCTTCCGCTTCCGACGAGCACAGCCGGCGGAATGTGAAGCGGCCGGCGGGGGAAGCCTTTTCCGGTTTGCTCGAGTTGGTCCGGCGCGCCGTCGGATCGGGGATGCAGGTGCGGGCCGGGATTCAGTGCGCTTTCGGTTGCGTTTACGAGGGGGCCGTTCCCGAGGATCGGGTGGTCGAAATGGCCGTGCGCCTGGCCGAATGCGGCGCAAACGAGATCAACCTGGCCGATACGACCGGAATGGCGAATCCTTTCCAGGTGAGAAGGCTGGTCGTGAGAACCCGGGCGGAGGTGAGCCCGCTGCCGCTATCGATTCATCTGCACGACACGCGGGGGCTTGGGCTCGCCAACATGCTGGCGGCCTATGAGTCGGGGGTGACCCTCTTCGATGTTGCGGCAGGTGGACTGGGAGGATGCCCCTTTGTCAAGGGCGCTTCCGGAAACGTCGCCGCCGAGGACGCCGTCAACCTGTTCGAGCAAATCGGCGTCGCGACCGGAATCGACCTCCGGGCCCTTTGCCGGGTGGTGGACCGCTACGAAGAGCTCCTCGGCCGCACCCTGCCCGGCCGCATGAACCGGGTCATCAAATCTCAGGAAATCGCCTGCGAATGAAATCTCCGACCCGGCAGACCGAGCGCCACGTCGAGGCGGTGCTGGCGGCCCTCGACGTGCTGGAGTGCTTTCTGGACCGGCCGTCGCTTTCCATGAAAGAACTCATCCAGAAAACGCGCTTCACCCGCAACCGGGTGGCACGGCTGGCGGGAACCTTGGCCTTCCGGGGGTTCCTGACCGCCCAGCCGGACACCGGCCTCTACCGGATCGGGCCGAAGGTGTTCGCGCTCGGCAGGGCCTTCGAGCGGGGTCGCCTTTTGCTGTCTTTGGCGCGGCCGCTGCTGCGGGAGCTGGCCTTGAAGACAGGGGAGTCCGCTTCCCTCTACGTCCGGGAAGGATTCGAACGGGTGGTCCTTGCCCGCGAGGAAGGCACCCATGCCATCCGCCACTCGATTTCCGAGGGGCAGCGCATGGACCTGCATGCCGGGGCCGCCGGAAAGGTCATTCTCGCGTTTTCCCCTCCCGAGCTCGTGGAAACGATCCTCGCGAAAACCGGACTGCCGCGGCGAACCGCAGCGACCATCACGGACAAGGCCAGGCTGCTGCAGGAATTGGCAACCGTTCGTCTTCAGGGGTACGCCGTCAGCGTGGGGGAACGGTCAGCCGACGCCTGTGCCGTGGCCGCCCCGGTCTTTGGATCCGGAAACGAGCTGGTCGGGGCGCTCGCGATTTCCGGGCCCGTCAGCCGGTTTTCCCCGGAAACGCGCCGGGCCCATATCCGCAGGCTGCTCACGGCGGCCGGGGATCTTTCGCGGGAGCTCGGCGGGGACCCGGGGGCGATTCGATCGGCCCGGGGCGGAACGGCCGCCAAAAAGCGCCCGAGAGAAAGGGCTTCGCATGGACCTCACCGCGAGACTGCCGCTTGAAGGGATCTTGGTTCTGGAGCTCGGCCACACGGTCATGGGTCCGACCGCCGGGTTGATCCTTGCGGACATGGGGGCCGAGGTCTACAAGGTTGAGCGCCCCGGCACGGGGGACGAGACCCGCCACCTGAAGGGGTTCGGGGCGGGCTTTTTTACCTACTTCAACCGCAACAAGAAAAGCGTCGCCATCAACCTGAAATCCGAGAAGGGAAGAGAGCTCCTGCTCCAGCTCGTCGAGCGCGCGGATGTCTTGATCGAGAATTTCGGGCCCGAAACCGTCGACCGCCTCGGGATCGGATACGCGGCATGCCGGGAGCGCAACCCGCGCCTCATTTTCTGCTCGTTGAAAGGCTTCATGCCCGGACCCTACGAGAAACGGCCCGCTCTGGACGAGGTCGTCCAGATGATGGGGGGCCTGGCTTACATGACCGGCCCGAGCGGCCGCCCCCTGCGCGCCGGTGCCTCGATCACCGACATCCTGGGCGGCAGCTTCGGCGCTATCGGCATCCTCGCCGCTCTCCACCAGCGTCAGGTGACCGGCCGAGGTCAGCTCGTCCAGGCGTCACTCTTCGAGTCGGTGGCCTTTTTGGTCGGACAACACATGGCGATTGCCGCCATCACCGGTCAGCCCCCGCCGCCCATGCCCGACCGCGGCCGAGCGTGGTCGATTTATGATCTCTTCCAGAGTTCCGACGGAGAATGGATCTTCATCGGGGTGACCTCGGAGCGCCACTGGCAGCGGATGTGCAGCGTCTTCGGGTTCGAAGATTGGGCCGTCGACCCCCGGCTGGCGTCGAACCAGGGCCGCATCGAGCAACGCGAATGGTTTCTGCCGGAACTTCAAAAGCGGCTGGGACGAATGACCAAGGTCCAGCTCATGCAGGCTGCCGAAAAAGCGGGCATTCCCTTCGCTCCCGTTGCGCGTCCCCAGGACCTCTTCGAGGACCCCCACCTGAACGTCTCCGGTGGCCTGGCGGTGACCCGGCTTCCCGACGGAGGGAAAGCCAAGCTGCCGAAAATCCCCCTGCGCATGGGCGGCACCTCCTTTGCCCTGCGCCGCGATCCACCCGCGGTGGGGGAGGGATCGCTTTCCCTCTACCGGTCGATGGGGTTTTCGGATGCCGAGATCCGGGGGCTTGCCGTGAACGGCGTGATCGAGATTCCGGAGCAGGAGTGGTCGAACGCGGGGTAGGCCCGCAGGCGCCGAGCGAGGCACGCATGGTCAGCCTCTACGATTCCCTTCCCGTCATCGACACCGAGGTGTTTTCCTCCCTGCCGGCCGAATTCCGGCGGCCGGGAACCGTCACCCCCTGGGCCCAGGCCAACAAGGCCGGCAAGGCGGTCGACTGCTTCCTCGAGGGGCCTGCGTTCGACCGGGACGGCAATCTCTATGTCACGGACATTCCTTTCGGCCGCGTTTTTCGCGTTTCTCCGAACGGGGAGTGGGCCTTGGTGGCGGAGTACGAAGGGGAACCCAATGGCCTTGCGGTCGACCGGGAGGGCCGGATCTTCATCGCCGATTACCGCAACGGGCTTCTGGTTCTGGAACCCGGGGGCGGCCGTCCGAAGCCGTTCCTGCCGCGCCGCAATTCGGAGAGCTTCAAAGGACTCAACGATCTTACGTTCGCCTCGAACGGGGACCTTTATTTCACCGACCAGGGCCAGACCGGCCTTCATGATCCGACGGGGCGCGTCTTTCGTCTTCGTACCGACGGCCGCCTCGATTGCCTGGCTGCCAACGTGCCCAGCCCCAATGGGCTGGTTCTCAACGTTGCCGAAGACGTGCTCTTCGTCGCCGTCACGCGGGGCAACTGTCTCTGGCGCCTGCCGCTCATGCGCGATGGCAGCGTCTCCAAGGTCGGGCTTTTCCACCAGTTTCTCTTCGGCACCAGCGGCCCTGACGGTTTGGCCCTGGATCGGGAAGACAACGTGCTGGTCGCCCACGCGAGCCTGGGGGCGGCCTTTCTGCTCAGTCGGAGCGGTGAGCCCCTCTACCGCATCCGGTCCTGTCGCGGCGCGACCGTGACCAACGCCGCCTACGGCGGACTCGACGGACGGGCTCTCTATCTCACCGAAGCGGAAACCGGCTCCATCCTGGTTGCGCGCATGCCTGTCCCCGGGCACCGGTTGTTTTGGCACTCGGACCAACGGTCACACCCACCCAAGGAGGACTCATGAAACGAGGATGCTTGACGGCCGCGGCCGCTTTGTTTTGCCTCTGCATGTTGGCCGGCCCGGCGGCAGCGAAAGAACTGGTGATCGGCACCATCGGGCTTACCGGGGACACTTACCAGATGGCCATCGCCTGGTCGAATCTCATGCTGAAAAAGGGAGGGGACCTGAAATTGACCCCCGTCGACGGGGGGGGGGACCAACAAGATGATGCGCAGCATCGCCGCCGGCCGCATGGACATCGGCTTCATCGGCGCCCCGCACTATCGTGACGCTGTCCTCAGAACCGGCGGGTTCAAGGAAGAACCGCAGGAGATGGTGGCCAGATACCGGACCATGAAGGTTCTCTTCGCCATCCAAACCGGGGGGGCCCAATACGTGACCCGTCTGGATACCGGCATCCAGACCCTTCCGGATCTGAAGGGCAAAAGGGTCGCCATCGGCGCACCCGGAGGCAACATGGGGCGGGTTTCCACCGTGCTCTTTAGGCTCTACGGGCTGGACGCCGAGAAGGGCGACCTCAAGGCCCAGTACCTCGAATACGGTGCTGCGCTGGAGGCCATGGGCAACAACCAGCTCGATGCCGTCGCGGTCTGGGGCGGCGTCCCTCAGGCCGGCATCTACAATGCCTCACGCGCCAACAGGCTGCGGTTCATCTCCCCCGACGTGGCCAAACTGCAGGATTTTCAGAAGGCGCTCACCAATGGGGAATATTACGTGTTCCGTGAAGTTTCGCCGGAGGAAATCCGGTCCGCCTACGGGGATGCCGTGCTGGCGGAGGCGCCGATGCGGATGTGGACCTTTCCGATGATGGTCATCGTAGACGGGGGGATGCCGGATGAGACCGCCTATCGGCTCGTCCGGGAATTCTGGGATTCGATCGCCGAGGTCAAGGCGAGCAGCAACACCCTCAGCCTGCTCGACCCGAAGATCGCCCTGCAGAATATCTCCGCCGAGGTGCACCCGGGGGCCGCACGGTATTTTCAGGAAAAGGGCCTCCTGAGAGCGAAGTGAGGTTCGCATCCCTTCAAGACGAGGCGCGCGTTCCGTGACGCGGACGGTTTCAGACGCGGCTCCGCCGGCCGGTTTCGATGCATCGGCGATGCCCCCGTCCCGCTTGGAACGCGCCCTCGTCGGGATCGGCGGTCTGGCCTGCGTCGGGATCGTTTTCTTCATCGTCTACACGACCCTCGTCGGCAAGCAGCCGGCCTGGGTCCAACTCGAGGCGGTGCTGACGCTCGCCCTGGTCGCGGTGTTTGGACTTCATCCCGGCCTGAGAAAAGGGCGAGGCCGGCCGATGGCGGTCGAGCTCTTCCTGTCGGTCCTGCTCATGGCGGTGGCCGTCTTGAGCGGGGCTTACATGATCCTCAACCACCAGGCCATCGCGGCGTTTCGCGAGGGGGTTCCGAACCGCTGGGACTTGACGGTCTATATCGCCGGCACGGTGGTCGTTCTTGAAGCCGCCCGCCGCGCCGAGGGATGGATCCTGGTGGCCGTCGTCCTGGCGGCGGTGGGTTACCTCTTTGTCGGTCCCATTTTGCCCGGCCTGTTCCACCACCGGGGCATGGACGTACCCCAGGCCTTCGAGCTTTCCTACAGCCAGCAGGGGATTTTTGGAGTCGCCCTCGATGCGGTGGTCAATATCGTCTACATCTACGTCATCTTCGGGGCGGCGTTGCGTTTAACCGGCGTGGGCGATTTCTTCGATTGGATTTCGGAAGCGCTCACCCGCAAATATCGATCCGGTTCCGCCCAGTGCGCCATCATCGCCTCGGCGCTCTTCGGATCGATCAACGGCTCGGCTCCGGCAAACGTGGTCGCAAACGGCCACATCACCATCCAGATGATGTCCCGGGCCGGTTTCAGCCGCGCCTATGCCGGTGCGGTGGAGGCCTCGTCTTCCGTGGTCGGTCAAATCATGCCGCCGATCATGGGCGTGGGGGCCTTCATCATGTCGGAGATCACGGGAATTCCATACGCCCGCATCATGCTGGCGGCGGTTTTTCCTTCTCTCGTGTTCCTCTTCTCCCTGAGCCTGGTCACGGCGATGGAGGCGGAGAAGCTCGGACTCGAGGGCGGGGGCGAGAAAGCGCGGGAGCCTTGGACGGCTGTGCGAATCGCACAGTTCGGGATCATGGCGGCCGGCTTCGGTGTGTTGCTGTTCATGCTGTTCAGCGGGTACTCGGTCGACCTCTGCGGCCTGGCTGCAACCGGCACGGTGGTGGGCCTGGCCGTGATGTTCCCGTGGACCCGACCCGGTCTATCCCGGATCCTACAGATCCTCGTGGAAGGCGGCCGTGAGGGACTCTCGGTGACGGTGTCATGCGCCGCCATCGGCGTCATCATCGGGGCCGTGGCCGGCACGGGGCTTGGGGTCAAGATCAGCCAGGGCATCGTGGCACTCGGCGGCGAGCATTTGTTTTGGGCGCTGGCCATGGCGGCCGCATGCTCCATTTTGCTCGGCATGGGTCTTCCCACCGCCGCCTCTTACCTCATGGTCGTTTCGATCGCCGGGCCGGCCCTGATCAAATTGAACGTATCGACGCTGGCGACCCATCTTTTCGTTTTTTACTTCGCCATCATGTCCGCCATCACGCCGCCGGTGGCGCTTGCGGCCTTCGCCGCGGCGGCCATCGCCCAGGTCCCCGTGATATCCATTGCCCGGATCTCGCTTCGCCTTTGCCTCGTGGCCTTCATTCTTCCGTTCATGTGGATCTATCATCCCGAAATCCTGCTTCAGGACTTGCGTCCCGCGCTGTGGGCGCACACCCTCGGCGGAATCGCCGCCATCCTGGCGGGGACGGCCGCCCTGGCGGGCATGCAGGTCGGGCATTTCAGAGGACCGATGTCCCTTCTGGAAAGGATACTTCTGGGGCTCGCGGCCGCAGCCATATTCTGGCCGGGGCCCGCGACCACCGCCCTCGGATGCAGTATGACGGCCGCGATTCTCGGGCGGCGATGGATCCGGTCGCGAAGCTGCCGGGCGGCGACAGGCTCGGCGTGAGAGGGTCATTTCCGCGCTCGCGAAGCAATGCGCGCAAACGGAGACTGCTGCTCGATAAACGACTTCGCGTTGCCCGGTTCCTCGGGGGAAACCGGAGGATCCCGTTCGGCGACGGAGGCCCGTCACCACCTCGGGGGAAGGGATCGTTTGGGATGGCAAGGGATGATCGGCGTTGGCGTTTCTCCACTATCCTGACACGATGAAAAGGAGAGAGACCATGGGCATGAAAAGCGGGTTCCGGATGACGTGGGTCCTGCTTGCGGCTTGCGCGATGCTTGCGGCGCCCTGGATGGCGGCCGCCGCCTGGGAGCCGAAAGGACAGGGCGAGTGCATCGCGCCGGCAAACCCCGGAGGCGGCTGGGACATCACCTGCCGGACGACCTCGTCGGTCCTGCAGAAGACGGGCCTTTTCAAAGAGAACCTCTACGTGACCAACATGCCGGGCGGAAGCGGCGCGGTGGCCATCGCCAACGTGATCACCAAGCGCAAGGGCGATCCCCACCTGATCGTCGCGGCATCGAACGCCTTGACGTTCACGATCGCCCTGGGACGGACGCCGCACACCTACAAGGACATCATTCCCTTGGCGCAGATCGGGGCCGAAATCGGAGGGTTCTTCGTCAGGGCCGACTCCAAGTACCGGACCCTCGCCGACATGATGGCGGCGTTGAAAGCCAACCCGAAAGCCGTCACCTTCGCCGGAGGGTCGGCGCCCGGCGGCCAAGACCACATGAAAGTCGCGCTTTTCGCGAAAGCGATCGGCGTCGAGCCCACCCAAGTGGTCTACGTCCCCTTCCAGGGCGGCGGTGAGGCGCTGACCTCCATGCTGGGCGGTCACACCGAGGTGGGCGCGCTCGACCTTTCGGAGGCGAGCGGTCAGCTCGAGGCCGGGAAAATCCGATGCCTCGGGATTCTCTCCGAGACGCGTTCCTCCAAGTTCAAAGACCTCCCCACGACCCACGAACAGGGCGCCAAGGTGTCCTACATCATCTGGCGCGGGTTCTACATGGCTCCCGGGACGCCGCCTGAGGCGGTGACGTGGTGGAGCGACACGCTGAAAAAGATGGTGGCCACGCCCGAGTGGAAGTCCGAGAGCGAAAAATTGGGCTGGGAGCCGATCCACCGTTTCGGGGAAGACTTTACCCGGTACGTCAACGATGAGGCCGCCCAGTTCCAGGGATTGCTCAAGGAGCTGGGGTTCCTGAAGTAAAGCGATCGGCAGGCGCCGGCCGCTGACGCCGCAGGTGCCGAAGCCGGCCAAACGCCACCCTACCCACGGCATGGCGCGAGGGACCCTGGTGATGCCCACACTCAAAAAAATGGCGACGCGAACGCGCATCGAGGGACTGGTCGTTTCCCTGGTTGCTGCCGGCTACCTGTGGCAGGCGGACCGCATCCCCAATTTTCTCCCGATGCCCGGTGTTCCGGGCCCCACCACCTTCCCGCGCCTGCTCGGGATGGTCTTCGGGCTTGCCGGCTTGTGGCTGCTGGTCTCGCCGCGGGAGATCCGGGCCTCCCGCCGCGAAGCCGCAGGGGGATCCATGGAAAAGGCCCCCGCTTCGCCCGGACGCCAACCGGGTTTCACCCGCCTTGCCGCCGGCGGACATTTTCTCGGCATGTGGGCCCTGATTTTGGGCTATCTTTGGTCGATGCCGGACATGGGCTTTCCGCTGGCGACGTTTCTTCTCCTGGGCCTCTTCTTCCGACTCCTGGGGGAAACCCGCTGGCATGTGGCGGTCGGGCTGGCGCTGGCGTCGACGATCCTGATCTTCGTGAGCTTCAAGATGGGGCTCAACGTTCGGTTGCCGCTCGGCGTTCTGGAGCTCCGGCTCCGATAATGTCGAAGCGGCGGACGGGGGCGAGCGCCCCCGGTTTCCCTGCCGCGTGCATCGGAGACACCTTCCATGGTTGAGCACCTCCTCAACGGCTTCGCCGTCGCGCTGCTGCCGATCAATCTGCTGATCGCTCTGGTCGGCTGCCTCGTGGGCACCTTGATCGGAGTGCTGCCGGGCTTGGGCCCCACGGCGACCTTGGCGATGCTGATCCCGCTGGTCTTCAGCATGCCTCCGGCCAGCGCCATGATTCTCCTGACCTCGGTCTATTACGGCTCCATGTACGGGGGCTCGACCACTTCGATTCTGGTCAATATCCCCGGGGAGTCGGCCTCGGTGATCACGACCATCGACGGGCACAAAATGGCGATGCAGGGACGTGCCGGACCGGCCTTGGCGATTGCCGCGATCGGATCCTTCATCGCCGGAACCTTCGCGGTGGTGATGCTGACCTTCGTTGGCGCCCCGATCGCCGCCTATTCCCTCCATTTCGGCCCGGCGGAATTCTTTTCGCTGATGGTCTTCGGGCTCTGCACGGTGGCCAGCCTCACCGGCACCGACGTGGCCAAGTCCGTCATCACCACCTGCTTCGGCCTGATGATCGCCACGGTCGGGATCGATTTGGTTTCGGGGGCGGCGCGCTTCACCTTCGGCAACCCGTTCCTGCAGGACGGGATCGATTTCGTGGTGGTCGCGATCGGCATGTTCGCCTTAACCGAAGTGGTGGCGACCGCGCGCGACGTTTGGGCGGGGGCTCGTCCGCAGATCGTGAAAGCGGGAAAGATCTGGGTAGAATGGCGGGAGTTTCTCTACAGTTTGCCGTCGATCCTCCGCGGTACGGTGTTCGGTTTCCTCGTCGGGATGCTTCCCGGAGCCGGGGCGACGCTGTCCACGTTCATCGCCTACAACCTGGAAAAGCGGATCTGCAAGCATTCGGAGCGCCTGGGGACCGGTGACATCCGCGGGGTGGCCAATCCGGAATCGGCGAACAACGCCGCGAGCGGTGCCTCGCTCGTGCCGCTGCTCACCCTGGGGCTGCCCGGCGGGGGGGCGACGGCGGTCATGCTGGGTGCCCTGATGATGCTCGACATCACGCCGGGGCCGCTGATGTTTCAAAAACACGGGGCCCTGATCTGGGCCTTGATCGCCAGCATGTACGTCGGCAACGCCCTGCTCCTCGTTCTGAACTGGCCCCTCGTCAACGTGTTCGCCCGGGTCATGTCGGTTCCGGCCAAGTTTCTCATGCCGATCGTTCTGGTGATTTCCACGATCGGCGTGTGGTCCCTCAGCTACAGCGAGGTGGACCTGGTCCTGACCGGGGCGGCCGGTCTCTTGGGCTATTACCTGCGCCGGCAGAAATATCCGATCGAGCCGCTGATTCTCGGCCTGATCCTGGGTGGTCGAATGGAACAGGCCTACCGCCAGGCGCTCATCATCTCGCAGGGGAGCAATTGGATCTTTCTTGAGCACCCGATTTCGCTCGCCCTGCTGATCGCAGGCGTCCTCTTCCTGCTTTTGCCGGTCCTCATGAAGAAATCAAAGCAATTCGCGGCGGCGCGTGAAACGAGCGTCGAGGCGGCCTGAAGGATGCACCTTGCTTCGCGGCCTCGAAGAGGTTATGGGCGTCTTGAAGGCGAAAGGAACGGCGACGTCCTGTGGATTTCCCCCCCCTTGGCCCCGGTCGCATCCGAGCTTGCGTGGTGCGTCCCTCCGAGGACGATGTCGAGATCCGCTGGAAGGGAGACCTCGCCCGCTGCCCGGTGCAGATCTATCGGGGCAGTTCTCCCGGCTCGATTCGATTGGATGAACCGATTGCCCGCGTGGAAAACGCAAACGCGGTTGTCTTGCCTGCGCCGAAGCGGGAGAGCCCGCATTTTTTCAAGCTGATGACGCATGCCGGGGCGACGGCGCTCGTTGGCGAGCGGCGACCGTTCATCGAGGGGGCGCCCAACTTTCGGGATCTCGGGGGCTACGAGACCGAAAGCGGGCGGCGGGTCCGCTGGGGCGAGCTGTTTCGCTCAAGCCACCTCGGCCGCCTGACCGAGCGCGGCCGCGAGCAGTTGCTCCGCATCGGCATCCGGACGGTCTGCGACTTTCGCACCGCATCCGAGGCGGAGAAGATGCCCGCCCGTTTTCCGCAGCCCGGCGAGGCCCGCCGGGTGCACCTGCCCATCCAGCACGGCGACTTCGAGCCGACCGCGGTCTACGAGCGGATCCTCCGGGGAGACTGGGAGTGGATTTCGGAGGACTTCATGCTCGAGGGGTACATCGAGAGCCTGGAGCGCGATCCCGGCCTGTGGCGGCGCTTTTTCGAGCTCGCCGCCGCCCCGGAAAACCGCCCCCTTCTTTTTCACTGCACCGGCGGCAAGGACCGCACCGGCACGGCGGCCGCGCTCCTGCTTCTCGCGCTCGGCGTCCCCGGGGAGACGGTCGTCGCCGACTACGGGCTCTCCGACGGCTACAACGCCCCCGTGCGCCGGGCGATGTTCGACCAGTTGCGGCCGCTCGGCGTCGATCTCGAACGGGTCGCCCCCTACTTCACCGCGCCCGAAAGCCGCCTCCGCGCCTTGCTCGCCTACATCCGGCAGACCTACGGCACGGCGCTCGGCTATCTGACCGGCCGGGCGGGGGTGCCGGAGCGGACGATCGCCCGGCTGCAGGACGAGCTGCTCGAGTGACGCCGGGGGCGGGCGCCCTCAGAGGGCGGGCGGCCCGCCGACCACGCGGTTTCGTCCCTTCTTCTTGGCCCGGTAGAGGTACTCGTCGGCCTGGTGCAGCAGGGCCTCGGTCGAGAGCCCCTTCGTCACGGCGCCGGCTTCGAGCCCGACCACCCCGAAACTGGCCGTCACCCCGAAGGTGTCCCCCTCGCAGGCGAAGGCCTTGCCGGCGATGTGGGTGCGCAGGCGCTCGGCGAGCCGGATCGCGTTGTCGAGCGAGGTTTCCGGCAGAACCAGCAGGAACTCTTCCCCGCCGTAGCGCGCCATCCAGTCCGAGTCGGTGCGGATCAGATCGAGGGTGGTGGCGACGAATTCCTTGAGCACGCGGTCCCCGCAAAGATGCCCGCGCGCGTCGTTGATCCCCTTGAAGTGGTCGAGGTCGCAGAGGGCGATCGAGAGCGCACGCCGGTAGCGCGCGGCGCGTCGGATCTCGCGCGGCAGCTGCTCGTTCATGTAGCCGCGGTTGAAGCAGCCCGTGAGGGCGTCGCGCTGCGAGAGGTAGAGGATCCGCCGGTTGGCCTCCTCGAGGGATTCCTTCTCCCGGCGCAGCCGCTCGTAGAGGACGGCGTTTTCCATGACGAGCGAGCACTGGCGGGCCAGCACTCCGAGCAGCCGCATGTTCTCGAGCGTGAGCGCGCTCTCCCGCAGGGGGGTGAGCAGGGCGGCCATGCCCAAGGTGCGCCGGCCCGTGGCGAGCGGCAGCAGCACGATGGACCACTCGCGGCCGAAGCCGAGCGCGGGGGTGACCGAGGGCTGCCGGCGCTGCAGGACGACCGGGAAGACGCCGACCTCGATCTGGAGGTCGATCTCGCGCTGGAAGCTCTCGCGCAGGGCTTCGGGCTCGACCCGCTCGAGCACGAACTCCTGGGAGGTCTCCTCCACGAGGAAAAGCGCGCTCGCCTCGACGGCGACGAGGGCGCGGGCGTCCTGCAGGAAGACGCTCCAGATGCGTGCGGGATCCGAGGGCGGCTCGACCTTGTCCTGGAACTGGGCCAGCCGCTCGATCTTTTCGCACAGTTCGATCAGCGAGCCGGGCGTGGCCTCCATGGGAACGGCTTTCTACCAGAGGTCGCCTCGCTTTTCCATGGGCGCGCCCGCGGGTCCGCCGCAGGGCCGATGGGCGCCCCGGTCTCCGTTTGACGGCATCTGGACATTATGCTAGGGATTCGCAATTTCCTGTTCCTCACCCAACCCAGGAGGCAGTCATGAACGCGAAGGCAGCCCGTTTCGTCGTGCTCGGGGTGTTGATCGCCCTGGCGACGGCCCCGGCGGTGGATGCCCAGAAAATCACCTGGAAGATGGCCTCGGCCTGGCCCGGGGGGACCCAGATTCAATGGGCCGCGGATTTCTTCGCCGAATCGGTCAACCGCATGAGCGGAGGCCGGCTCGAAATCAAGAGCTATCCCGCCGGCAAGCTCGTGGGGGCGCTGGAAGTCTTCGATTCGGCGCGGATGGGCAACATCGACGTCGCCCACGCCTCGCCGGCCTACTGGATCGGCAAGATGCCCGCCGGCGCCCTCTTCGGCTACCTTCCCTTCGGCATGGAGGCCGTCCCGTACCTCGCCTGGATGTACGACGGCGAGGGCTACGCCCTGTACCAGGAACTCTACGCGCCTTACGGCTTCGGCTTCGTCGCTCCCTGCGGCATCATCCCGCCGGAAAACCTGGCGTGGTCCAACAAGCCCATCAAGAGCCTGGAAGACTTCAAGGGGCTGAAATTCCGCACCTCGGGCTACTGGGGAGAGATCCTCGCCGCCGCCGGCGCCTCCGTGGTCATGCTGCCGGCAGGCCAGATCTACGAATCCCTGCAACGCAACGTGATCGACGCGGGCGAGTTCAGCATTCCCAGCATGGATCGGACGCTCGCCTTTCACGAGATCGCCAAGTACCTCCTGGTCCCCGGCATCCACCAGCCGAGCACCATTCTCGACATCCTGGTGAACAAGTCTTCCTGGGAGAAGCTGCCGGAGGACCTGAAGGAGGTCGTGAAGGGGGCGGCCCAGATGACCACGATGCGCATGCTGACGAACAGCATCACGAAAGACATCGAGGCGCTCAATTTCTTCAAGGAAAAAGGGGTGATCATCCACTACCTCGACCCCAAGATCCAAAAGGAGCTCTACGCCAAGGCGGTCGCCCTGCTCGACCAGAAGGCGGCCAACGATCCGTTTTTCGCCAAGGTCTGGGAGTCCCAGAAGAAGTTCCGCAAGGAATACAACGGCTACCGGGATCTCATGACCCCGCGGTACGAATAGCCGACCCGAAACCGCAGGCCGCCGGAGGAGGCTTCCCCGGCGGCCGCCCCCCTCCCCCTTCGGGGCCCGTGCCCCAGGCGCCGCGATGAAGCGCTTCGTCCGCATCCTCGACGCCGTGAGCGACTGGAGCGGCAGGATCGTCTGCTGGCTCGTCCTCGTCTTCACCCTGACCCTCGGGTGGGAGATCGTGATGCGCTACGTGTTCAATGCCCCCACGAAGTGGGCCTTCGACACGAGCTACATGCTGGGGGGCACCTACTTCTGGCTCGGCGTCGCCTACACCTCGCTCAAAAAAGGGCACGTGCGCATCGACATTTTTTACCGGAAATTCTCGCGCCGGACGCAGGCGCTCGTCGACGTTTGCCTGACGCTCCTCTTCTTCTTTCCGCTCTGGGGCATTCTCCTCTACCGGCTGATCCCCTACGTGTACCTTTCCTGGATCACCCAGGAGCGCTCCATGCAGGGATACTGGATGCCCGTGATCTACCCCTTCAAGACGGTGATGCCGGTCGGCGCGGCCCTCCTCCTCTTGCAGGGCGTCGCCGACTTCCTGCGCTCGCTTTCCGTTCTGGTCGGCCGGGAGGAAAATCGGGCATGAGCCCGGAGATCGTCATCGCCCTGCTGTTCGCCGGCCTCTTCGCGGGGATTTTCCTCGGATATCCCACGGCCTTCGTGCTGGGGGGAGTCGCGATGGTCTTCGGCTGGGCCTTCATCGGCCCGGAGGTCTTCGGGCACTTCATCGTGCGCCTCGAGGGCGTGATGAAGAACTACGATCTGCTCGCGGTCCCGCTCTTTCTCTACATGGGCGTGTTCATGGAAAAGGCGGGCATCGCCGAGCGGCTCTACAGCGCGCTTTACTTGCTCTTGGGCGGGCTGCGCGGCGGTCTGGGCATCAGCACGATCCTCATTTGCGCCGTGTTCGCCGCCGCCACCGGGGTGGTCGGGGCCTCCGAGATCACCGTCGGCCTGATCGCCCTGCCGGCGATGCTCTCGCGCCGCTACGACAAGTCGCTCGCCTGCGGGGCGATCTGCGCGGGCGGAACGCTCGGCATCCTGATCCCCCCGAGCGTGATGATCGTCATCTACGGGCCGCTTGCCGGCATCTCGGTCGGCCGGCTGTTCTTGGCCGCCGTCTTCCCCGGGCTGCTTCTCGCCGGACTCTACGTCCTCTACATCGGCATTCGCTGCTACCTGCGGCCCGAGGACGGCCCGCCGCTCGCTTCCCAGGAGCGCCGGGTCCCCGGGTCGCGCAAGATCGCGCTTCTGGTCACCTCCATCCTGCCGCCCGCCGTCCTGATCCTGGCGGTGCTGGGGAGCATCTTCTTCGGCATCGCCGCGGTCACCGAGGCCGCCGCGGTGGGGGCGCTGGCGGGCATGCTGCTGGCGGCCGGCTACGGCCGGATCAGCCTGGGGCTGGTCCGGAACGCCTGTTTGCAGACCCTGCAGATCACGAGCATGATTCTCATGATCGCCGTTTGCGCCGCGTTCTTCTCCACGGTGTTCATCGCCCTGGGCGGGGACGACCTGATCCAGCGGCTCTTCGCCGCGCTGCCGTTCGGCAAGTGGGGCTTTTTGATCGGCTCCAACCTCCTGTTGATTCTCCTCGGGATGGTCATCGACTGGATCGGGATCGTCTTCATCATGGTGCCGTTGCTCACCCCGGCGGCGGCTTCGTTCGGCCTCGATCCGGTGTGGTACGCGACGCTCGTGATGGTGAACCTGCAGATCTCGTTTTTGACGCCTCCGTTTGCCTACTCCATTTTTTACCTGAAAGGCATCACCCCGCCGGAGGTCACCACGACCGACATCTACCGCGGCGTCGTTCCCTTCGTGGGCCTGCAAATGCTCGCCCTGTTGCTCTGCATCCTCTTCCCCGGTATCATCACGACGTTGCCGGGGCTGATGAGGAGCTGATCGCCGGGCCGAACCCCGACGCCGGCCCCGCAAGAAAGCGGAACCCGAAACCCGTGGACACCGTCACGCTGTTTGTGCCCTGCCTGATGGACGCCTTCCGGCCCGAGGCCGCCGAAGCCGTGGTCGCGGTCTTCGAGCGGCTCGGCTACGCCGTCGACTGCCCCGCGGAGCAGACCTGCTGCGGGCAGCCGGCCTTCAACGCCGGCTACCGCAACGAAGCCCGCACGGCCGCGCGTCGCTTCCTGCGCCTCTTCGGCGACGCGAAGGCCATCTGCTGCCCCTCGGGCTCCTGCGTCGCCATGGTGAGGCATCATTACCCCGTCCTCTTCGACGGGGAGCCGGACTGGCGGGCGCTCGCCGAGCGCACGGCGGCAAAAACCTTCGAATTCACGGAGTACCTCGTGGACGTCCTCGGCCGCGACGACCTGGGGGCGTCGTTTCCCGCCCGGGTCACCTACCACGACTCCTGCCACCTGTTGCGCGGGCTGGGGGTCCGCGAACAGCCGCGGCGCCTCCTCCGCCGGGTCGGAGGGCTCGAGCTCGTGGAGATGAAGAACGCCGACTGCTGCTGCGGCTTCGGCGGGGCGTTCTCCGTGAAGTACCCCGACATCTCGACCGCCCTGGTCGCCGACAAGGTCGAGTGGATCCGCGAATCCGGCGCCGAGGCGGTGGTCGGCGCCGACCTGGGCTGCCTGCTCCACATCGAGGGTGCCCTGCGGCGCAAGGGGCTGGCCGTGCGCGCGCTCCACATCGCCCAGGTGCTGGCCGGCGGGCGGTGAGCCGCCCGGGAAGAGAAGCGATGAGCGCCATCCGAACCGACCGATACGTGGCAGAGGCCCGCCGGGGGATCGCCAACCCGGTGCTGCGCCGGGCGCTCGCCGGGCTGCAGGAGCGCTTCGGCCGGGGGACGGCCGAGGCCTACCGCCGCCTGCCCGAGGGGCCGGGCCTCCGGCAGACGGCGCATGCGATCCGCGAGAAGGCGATCGCCCATCTCGACATCCTGCTCGAGCGGCTCGCCCGCCGCATCCGCGAAAACGGCGGCGAGGTCTTCTTTGCGACGACCGCGGAAGAAGCCGTCGCCTACTGCGCGGGGGTCGCCCGTCGGCTGGGGGTCAAGATCGCGGTCAAGGGCAAGTCCATGGTGACCGAGGAGATCGGCCTCAACCCGGCGCTTGAGGCGCAGGGGGTCGAGGTGGTGGAGACCGATCTCGGCGAGTACATCATCCAGCTCGCCGGCGAGACCCCCTCGCACATCATCGCCCCGGCCATCCACAAGACGCGAAACGAAATCGCCGATCTCTTCGCGCGGCGGCTGGGCATCCCGCGCACGACCGACCCCCCGCGGCTCACGCACGCCGCCCGCCGCGCCCTGCGGGAGAAGTTTCTCGCCGCCGACATGGGGATCTCCGGGGTGAACCTCGCCTGCGCGGAGACGGGGCACATCTCGACCGTCTCGAACGAGGGCAACATCCGCATGGCGACCACGCTGCCGCGGGTGCACGTGGCCGTGATGGGCATGGAGCGGATCGTCGCCCGCCTAGACGAGTACGAGATCATTCTGCGGCTGCTCTGCCGCGGGGCCTCGGTCCAGGACATCGGCACCTACGTGAGCTTCGTCGGCGGCCCGCGACGGCCGGGGGAGTCCGACGGGCCGGAGGAATTCCACCTCGTCGTCGTGGACAACGGCCGCAGCCGGATGCTCGCCGACCCCCGCTTCCGCGAAATGCTCTGCTGCATCCGCTGCGCAGCCTGCCTGAACGTCTGCCCGGTCTACGGCCGGATCGGCGGCCACGCCTACGGGTTCGCCTACTCGGGGCCGGTGGGCGCGGTGGTGACGCCGCTGTTGACCGGGATCCGCCGCGGCCGCGACCTTTGCCTGGGGGAAACCCTCTGCGGGGCCTGCAAGGACGCCTGCTCGATGGACATCGACCTGCCGCGCATGCTGCTCGAGCTGCGGGCGGTCCTGGCCGAGGGCGATCCCCGCTGGGGGGTGGAGCCCTCCGGGGGGCTCGAGCGCACGGCCTGGAAGCTCTGGGAAGGGCTCGTTTCGCGGCCCGCCCTCTACGGGCAGGCGCTGCGGGCGGGTGCCGCCCTCCAGCGCCTTCTGCCGCGGAGCACCGCGGGCTGGATCCGCCGCCTGCCGCCGCCGTTTTCCGGCTGGACGAAGAGCCGCGATTTCCCGCCTCTCGCCGCCGAGCCGTTCCGCCGTCGCTTCGCCAGACGACGAAAGGAGGCGGACCGTGGCTGAACGGCACCGGGAGGCCCTCTTTTTCCAGACCCTCCGCCGTGCCCTCGGCCATCCGCCGGAGGCCGCGCGGACGGCGGGGGACCTTTTCCCGGCGGAGCCCTCGGCGGAGGATCGCCGGCTGCTCGCCCTCGTCGCCGGCCGCACGGAGAAGGAACGGGAGGAGCTCGTCTCGCGGCTTTTCGCCGCGGCCCGCCCGCTTCATCTCGAGGTGCGGGTCCTTGACGACCTCGCCGCTGCGCGCGAGGCCCTGTTGCGCCTGGTCGCGGAGAAGAGCCCGGAGTGGGGCGGGGAAAAGCAGCTCGTCGCCTGGAGCCACCCGCTGATCGCGGGAATGGGACTCGCCGAGCCGCTCGCCCGTCGGGGGATTCCCCTCCATCTCACGCGGCCCCTCGATCCCGCGCTCGACGCTTCCGCCGCCGACGAAGAGCGCCGCCGGCAGCGCGCGCAGATCGCCGCCTCCTTCATCGGCATCACCGCCGCCGACTTCTGCCTCGCCGAGACGGCGACCGTCGTGTTGCGGAACCGACCGGGCGAGCCGCGCTCGGTCGCGCTCCTGCCCTCGATCCACGTCGCCCTCGTCCCCCGGGGGCGGATCCTCGCCGACATGAAAGAACTCTTCGCGCTGCTGCGCTGGCAGGAACCGTTCCGCACGGAGGGACTTTCGAACTACCTCTCCTTCATCTCCGGGCCGAGCAAGACCGCCGACATCGAGGCGACCATGGTCCACGGCGCCCACGGACCGCGCGAGATGGCGCTCTTCGTCGTGCCGGGCTGACCCCCCCGTAAGGCCCCGGGCGATCTCCCCGCAGGACCCGACGGCCGCGGGGAGGCCTGCCCCGAGCCCGCTTGACACCCCCCGGGGCTCTCCGGTAGCGTTGCGCGCGGTCGCCGGGGCGGCCGCGGGGGCCCACGGGGGTTCGGTTTCGAGCCGCCCGCTGCGGACCGTTTCCCTGGGGAAACGGTTTTTTCGCCCCAGGAACGAGGCTCGCATGAAGACACGCGACATCGCCCGGGCGGCGGTGCTGGTGGCCCTGGCGGTCGCCCTCTCGCCGCTCTTCATCCCCGTCGGGATCGCCAAGTGCTATCCCGCCCAGCACATGGTGAACGTGCTCGCCGCGGTCCTGCTCGGGCCCGGGTACGCCGTCTGGATCGCCTTCTGCGCAGCCCTCCTCAGGAACCTTCTCGGCATGGGGACGCTGCTTGCCTTCCCGGGCGGGATGATCGGCGCCCTGCTCGCCGGCCTGGCCTACCGGGTCTTCCGCCGCAGCGCGGCCGCGGCCCTGGGCGAGGTGATCGGGACGGGGCTTCTCGGGGCGCTCGCGTCGGCCTGGATCGTGGCCCCGGTCCTCCTGAAGAAGGCCGTCGCCGCGGGCACGCTGGTCGTCGCCTTCAGCCTGAGCGCCCTCGCCGGCGCCCTGATCGCCCTCCTGTTGCTCCAGGTCCTGCGAAAGGCCGGGTTGTGGCGGCCGGAATAGAGGCGAGGGGCGTCTGCTACCGGGACGCCGCCGGCCAGCCGCTCCTTGGCGACTTGACCCTCCGGGTCGCGCCGGGCGCCTACGCCGTCGTCTTCGGGGAGAACGGTTCGGGCAAAACCACCTTCACCTACCTCCTGAACGGGCTCATCCCCCATTTTTTCGGCGGCGATCTCGAAGGCGAACTGCGGATCGACGGCCTCGACCCCGGCCGGCTGGGGCCCGCGGAACTCTTTCACCGCGTCGGGCTGGTTTTCCAGAACGCGGACGCCCAGCTCTTCGGCAGCACCGTGGCGGCCGATCTCGCCTTCGGCCTCGAGAACCTGGGCCTCGCCCCCGCCGTGGTCGCCGCCCGCATCGGCGCCGCCGCCTCCGCCTTGGGGATCGAGGGGCTCCTGTCGCGTCCGCCCGAGGCGCTCTCCGGCGGGGAGCGGAGGCTTGCGGCCGTCGCCTCGGTGCTGGTGCTCGAGCCCGAGCTGTTGGTTCTCGACGAGCCCTTCGCCGATCTCGACTGGGTGTTCCGCCGCCGGCTCGAGGGGATCCTGGCCGGCGTGCACCGGGCCGGCCGAACGGTGGTCGTCCTCGAGCACCGCGAGGGCGCCTTCCTCGAGGACGCCGAGACCCTCGCCGTCTTCGAGCGCGGCACCTGCACCTGGAGCGGATCCGCCCGCGACGCCCGGCGGCGGCTTGCGGAGCGGGGCCTGCTTCCCGTCTACCCGCCCCGGTCGCCTGCGCGGGCGAGGCCGGGGGAAACGCCGCTTCTTTCCGCCGCGGACCTCTGGGTCGAGCTCGAGGGGACGCCGGTCGTGCGCGGAGTTTCGCTTGCGCTGCGCCGGGGGGAGGTCGTCGCCCTCGTGGGCAGAAACGGGGCCGGGAAATCGAGCCTGCTCCGCGCCCTCGCCGGTCTGCTGCGGCCGGCCCAGGGCGCGGTGCGGTTCGGCGCCGGGGAGCTCGCTTCCCTTTCGCCCCGGGAGCGGGCGCGCCGCATCGGCCTCTGTTTTCAGAACCCCAACGACCAGTTCTTTCGGCCCACGGTGCGCGAGGAGCTCGAGGTGGGCCTCCGGCTGCGGGGCGAAACGCCGCCCGCGGCGATCGCCGAGCTCTGGCCCGGCCTCGAGGCGTTGCTCGAGCGCTCCCCCTACCGCTTGAGCGAAGGGGAGAAAAAAGCCGCGGCGATCGCCGCCGTCCTGGCCGCGGACCCGGCCGTTCTGCTGCTGGATGAGCCCACGGTGAGCCAGGACGCCCGCGGCAAGGAAGCGCTCGCCGAGCGGATCGCCGAGCTCGCCCGGCGCGGGGTCGCGGTCCTGGTCGCCACCCACGACCTCGCCTTCGCGGCCGCCGTCGCCCACCGGGCGGTCCTGCTCGAGGAGGGGCGAATCCGGGCGGAGGGGACCCTCGAGGAAATCGCCCGCGGGTTGGGGCCCGAGGACCCCGCGCCGCCGGCGCAACCCGCTTCCCCCGCGGTCCCGCCCCGGCGGGCTCGGCCGCTTCATCCCTTCTCCGGTCTTTCCCTGCTGGCCGCGGGCCTGGCCGCGCTCTTCACCGCACGCGACCCCTTCCTGCAGGCCGGGGTCGCCGCGTGGGCCGTCCTCCTGCTCCTTGGGGGCGCCGGCCGGCCGGAGGCGGGGGTCGCGTTGCTGCGGCGGGCGATCGGGATGTTCGTGCTGGCGGGGGCGGGGAGCCTTCTCTTCTTCGGCGCCGCGGAGGCGGGGGCGCTCCTCCTTCGCCTGGCGGGGTTGCTTGCGCTCTCGGCCGCCTGCCTGGGGCCGCTCGCTCCCGAAGAGCTCGCCGCCGCGCTGCGAACGCTCCGCGTGCCGGAAGGGGTCGGGTTTCTCTTGACCGCCGGGTTGCGCTACGTCCCCCGGATCGAGAAAACCGTCCGGGCCGTCCGCGACGCCCAGCAGGCACGGGGGATCGACCTGAGGCTCCGCCCGCGGAATCTCGGGCGGCTGACGGCGCTGTTCGTCCCCCTGCTCGTCCAGGGGCTCAGGCTGGCCGACGAGCTCGCCCTCGCCATGGAGGCGCGCGGCGTCTCAAGCCCCCGCCGCCGGCCCGCCGCCCTCCCCCCGTTCCGAACCCGCGACGCTTCCTTCCTGGCCGTCGCCTCGGCCCCCTTCGTCGCCCTGATCGCCTGGCGGCTCCTCGCAGGCGGCTAGCAGGCGCCGGAGGGCCTCCGCCGGGTCCGGGGCCCGGTTGACGGCGGAGATCACGGCGCAGAAACGCGCCCCGGCGGCGAGGACCTCGCGGGCCGTGGCCGGCGTGATTCCGCCGATCGCGACGACCGGGATCCGGACCGCGGCCACGACCCGGCGCAGCCCCTCCAGGCCGATCACCTGCGCATCGGCCTTGGTGGCCGTGGGGAAAATCGACCCCGTCCCCACATAGGTCGCTCCGGCCTCCTCGGCCCGGCGGGCCTCCTCGGGCGTGCGGGCCGATACGCCGACGACCATGCCGGGGGGCGCGTGGCGCACGACCTCGCGGGCGTCGAGGTCCTGTTGCCCCACGTGGACGCCGTCGGCCCCGATCGCGAGCGCGATGTCCACGCGGTCGTTCACGATCAGGAGGGCATCCTCCCGGGCGCGGACCAGGGCCTGCATCCGCAGGGCGAGATCGCGGAACTCCGCGTCGGATGCGCTTTTGTGCCGGAGCTGGATGATCCTCCCCCCGGCCGCGAGCAGGCGGCGGCACAGATCCGGGGAGTCGGCGAAGCAGTAGATCCGCGACGCGGTGCGCCGGAAGATCTCCCGGGGGGAAGGCCGATTCACGGCGTTTTGCCCCGCCAGTCGTCGCGCACCGGGGCGAAGGCCTCGACCACCTCGGCCGGCCCCTCCAGGCAGCGGGCCGCGTGCTCCGTGCCCGCCGGGATGCACCAGGCCTCCCCCGGCGCGACCGTCCGCGTCACCCCGCCGATGGTCAGCTCCATGCGGCCGGCGAGCAGCATTCCGATCTGCTCGTGCGGATGGGCGTGGGCGGGCAGCGGGGTCCCCGGGGCGAAGCGGAAGTGGGCGAGGCTCATGCGCTCGCCGTGGATCGCCCGGAGCTCGATCCCCGGGGCGGGGGTGCGGGGTGGCAGATCCCTCAGGGGGTGAACCGGGGCCATGGCGTCCTCCGTTTCGGGGTTCACAGGCCGCAAAAACGGCGCACGTCCTCGTTTTCGATCAGGTCCGCGACCGGGCCCTCGCAGCGGATGCGGCCGTTGTCGATGACGTAGCCGTAGTCGCTCAGTCCCAGGGTGAAGCGGATGTTTTGCTCGGCCAGGAGCACCGTCAGGCCGAGCTCCTTGAGGCGGCGGATGCGCTCGCCCAGGGACTGGACGAGGAGCGGCGCAAGCCCCTCGGTCGGCTCGTCGAGCAGCAGGAGCAGGGGGTTGGTCATCAGGGCGCGGGCGATGGCGAGCATCTTCTGCTCGCCCCCGCTCAGGAGGCCGCCCTTGCGGCGGTCCATCGCCCGCAAGGCCGGGAACAGCTCGTAGACCTTTTCCTTGTCCCAGCGCACCGTCCCCGGACCCTCGCGGGCGGCGATGTCGAGGTTTTCCCCGACCGTGAGGTCGGCGAAGATCCGGCGGTCGTCGGGGACGTAGCCGATGCCGCGGCGGGCGCGCAGAAAAGCGGGCTCGCGCTGGATCTCCTCCCCGTTCCACAGGATCTTCCCCCGGGCGGGGGGGGCGAGCCCGAGGATGCTCTTGAGGGTCGTCGTCTTGCCGGCGCCGTTGCGGCCGAGGAGGCAGACGACGCGCCCGGGGGAAACCGAGAGCGACACCCCGAAGAGAATGTGGCTCAGGCCGTAGAAGGTGTGGATCTCGCGGACCTCGAGCATCGGCTATCCCCTCCCGAGGTAGGCGTCCTGGACGGCGGGGTTCGCCCGGACCTCCTCCGGCGGGCCCTGCACGAGGGTTTTGCCGTGCTGCATGACCATGATGCTCGTCGCCACGTTGAAGACGACCTCCATGTCGTGCTCGCAGAAGAGGAGGGTGAGCCCCTGCTCGCGGGCCAGGCGGCGGAGGAGTTCGAGGGTGGCGGCGGTTTCCTCCGGCGACATCCCGGCGGTCGGCTCGTCGAGGATCAGCAGTTCCGGCTCGTTGCCGAGGGCGATGGCGATCTCGAGGATCCGCTTGTCGCCGTGGGAGAGCGACCCGGCGAGATCGACGCGGCGGTTCTGCAACCCCACCCGCTCGAGGATGGCTTCCGTCTCCCGGAGGACCAACCGGCACGTGGGCCGCAGGAGGGTGCGGCTGAGCCCCTTGGCCGAGAGCACGGCCACCTGGACGTTCTCGAACACCGACAGGCGGGGGAAGATGTTGGCGATCTGAAACGAGCGGGCGATCCCGCGGCGGCAGATCTCGTGCGCCGGCAGGCGGCTGATCTCCTCGCCCTTGAAGCAGATCGAGCCGCGATCGGCCGTCAGGTGGCCCGTGATCAGGTTGAAGAGGGTCGTCTTGCCCGCCCCGTTCGGGCCGATCACGGCGACGAGGTCGCCCGGCCCGACGGTGAGGGAGGCCCCGCTCACGGCCTGGAACTCGGCGAACGCCTTGCAGAGGCCTTCAACCCGCAGCATGGCCGTTCCCCCGCGGCGTCGGGGCCCCCGCGGCCCGCCGCCGGTAGAGCCGCAGGCGGTGGCCGATGCCCATGATCCCCTCCGGCAGGAAGAAGATGAGGCCGATGAGGACGACCCCCAGGACGAGCGTCCAGTACTCGGTCATCCCGCCGACAAGCGTGCGCAGCAAAACGATGATCGCCGCCCCCAGCATGGGGCCGAAGAAGGTGAACCAGCCCCCGAGGAGGCACATGATGAAGATCTCCAGCGAGTACACCCAGAAGAGCATGTCCGGGAAGACCGACCCCTCGAGCACCACGAAGAGGGAGCCCGCCACCCCGGCGAAGAAGGTGGCGATGACGATGGCCGCCAGCTGGTGGCGTCGGACGTCGATGCCGACCGCGGCGCAGCGCTGGGGGTTGTCGCGGATGGCGCGCAGCGTCGTCCCGAACGGAGAGGTGAGAATGCGGTGCATGGCGAGCAGGCAGAGGCCGACCGCGGCCAGGATGAAGGCGAAGGCCGCCCCGGGGTGGGCGATCGCCTCGGGCAGGGGGATGCCGTGGATGCCGTCGTCGCCGTTGGTCAGGCTGTACCAGCGCAGGGCGAGAATCCAGAGCAGCGAGCCGAGCGAGATCTGGATCATGCCGAAGTAGAGCTTGTTCAACCGGATGCAGAGGCTGCCGATCAGCAGCCCGGCGAGCGCCGCCGCGAGCGGGCCGGCGGCGAGACCCGCCCAGGCCGGAAGATTCGTCTTCGTGATGATCAGGGCGGCGGTGTAGGCACCGACCCCGTAAAAGGCGGCGTGGTGAAACTGGTAGGCCCCGCCGTGCCCGACGAGCAGGTTGAGGCTCATGCTGAGGAGCCCGCTGACGAGGATCACCCCCAGGAGGTAGACCGTGAAGCGGCCCGCCACCAGGGGGGTGAAGAAGAGCGCCAGCCAGAGGCCGAGCGCCCAGAGCGTCGCGGGGGAAACCTGACGTGCCGGATGCATGGCGAACGTCCTCACCACACCGAGCGCAGCAGGCCGGTCGGCTTGAGGGTCAGGATGACGACCACCGCGAGGTAGGGGAAGACGATGGCGAACTGCGGCAGCACGAGGACCCCCAGCGATTGCGTGACCCCGAAGAGGATCGCCCCCACGAGGGCCCCCCAGATGTTTCCCAAGCCTCCGATCGTGACGATGAGAAAGGCCTCGATTATGATCGTGTGGTCCATCCCGAGGGTCACGCTGATCGTGGGCGACACCAGCGCCCCGCCCAGCCCGGCGAGCACACAGCCCAGGACGAAGGCCCAGGCGAAGACCCAGCTCACGTGGATGCCCAGCGCGCCGACCATTTCGCGGTCGACCGCGGCCGCGCGGGCGATGCGGCCGAAGCGGGTTTTCGTCGAGACGAGCCACAGGGCGACGGCGACCGCGGGGCCGATCAGGAGCAGAAAGAGGTTGTAGCGCGGGAACGCCGTGCCGAGGACGTCGAAGGAGCCCTGGAGAAACGCCGGGGGCACGATCGAGCGGTAGTCCGCGCCCCACACCATCTTGGTCAGGTCCCCCAGGATCAGGGCGAGCCCGAAGGTGAAGAGGAGCAGCATGAGGTGCTCGCGTTCGTAGAGGTGCCGGAAGAGCAACCGCTCGGCGGCAAGGCTGATTCCGCCCACGATCAGCGGTGCGCCGAGCATGGCGATCCAGAAGCCCGCGGGGTGCCCGGCCAGGGCGGTCGCGATCGCGTGGGCGGAGAAGGCGCCGATCATGTAGAGCGAGCCGTGGGCCACGTTCGGCACGCGCAGCACCCCGAGGATGAAGCTCAGCCCCGAGGCGACGATGAAGAGGATCATCGCCCGGCTGAGCCCCACGAGGAGCTGGCTCACGGCGGAGGAAAGGCTGAGGGCGGTCTCCATCGGCGCATCCCCGGCGGGGCCGCGCGCCGGCCGGCGGGCGCCGGTCGGCCTACTTGCGGGCTCCGAGCACCTCCTCGCAGGCGGGCATGACCTCGGCTCCCCGCAGGGTGAGGATGTCGGTGGCGACGGCCGCCTGGTGCTCCGGGGAGATGCGGGTCGTCCCGAAGTAGATCGGCAGAACGGCCTGGTGGTCGCAGGCGCGCATCTCGACCTTGCCGACGGGGGTGTCGACCTTGAGGCCCTCGAGGGCGTCGATGAAGGCCTCGCGGTCGATCTTGCCCGCCTTGCGGAAGCCCTCGGCGATGAACTGCGCGGTCACGTAGGCGTGGTAGGCCGGAAACCCCGGCGGGGTCTTGTAGCGCGCCCGGAACTCCTTGACGAACTTCTGGTGGCCGCTCATCTCGGGGTAGTAGAACAGGTAGTCCATCGTGCCCATGACCCCCTCGGGGGCGTTCGGGCCGAGGGGCTTGAGCACGGCGTGGTCGATCGCCGTGTGGATGTAGATCGCCGTCGTGCGGTGCAGGCCCGTCGCCTGGATGGTTTTGAGCACGTTCGCCATGCTCGCCCCGCCGGTGCAGAAGTGGACGAGGTCGGGCTTGGCGGCCTGGATGCTCGTGAAGTAGGGGACGAGGTCGGGTTCGCCGAGCTTCCACCAGGTGCGGCCGATGAACTCCACCTCGGGCTTGAGCTGCTTCATGTAGTGGGTGAAGCTGTCGTCCAGGGCGTGGCCGTACTCGTAGTCGTCGCCCGCGACCCAGATCCGCTTGAAGGGCTTGCGCGCCAGCACCGTCGCCGCGGCCTTGGTCGCCATGGCCGTGTTCTCGGTCGTGGAGAAAACGTAGCGGTGGCCGGCCTTGCCGGTGATGTTGGCGCTTTTGCCCATCCAAGTGAAGAAGGGGATCTTTTCCTTCTTCGCCACGGCGTCGGAGACGGCGAGCGCGACCCCGCTGTTCACCACCCCCACGATCAGGTCGACGTTCTCCTTGAGGGCGAGCTCCTTGGCGAGGTTGAGGCCGATGTCGACCTTGAACTTGTCGTCGCGGGTGACGAACTCGATCTTGCCGCCGAGCACCCCCTGGCGGTTGATCTCCTCCACGGCCATCTTGAAGCCGTTCAAGGCGTCGTTGCCGAACACCGCGGGCGGACCGCTGTAGGTGTCGAGGATGCCGACTTTGATGTTGCGCGCCTCGGCGCCTGCGGGGACCCCGACCGCCGCCAGCGTCGCCGCCAGAACCCAAACCAGACCCCTGGAGACGAACCGTCCGCTCTTCATTGCGACCTCCCCTGGGTGGTGGCTCCTCCGGAAGGAATCGCCGCGGGCCCCCCTGCGGGCCCCGCGGCGGCTGCCGCCGGATGGCTTGAAATGAGGCTTTTTTCCTATTAAGGAGACCGAGCGAAGTCAAGACATTTCACCATCCCCGTACGGCGAGGTGCCCCGATGATCCGCGTCAACGAGCATTACCTCAAGCTCCAGGCTTCCTACCTCTTCTCCGACATCGCCCGGCGGGTGGCGGCCTTCCAGAAGGCCCACCCCGACAAGGAGATCATCAAGCTCGGCATCGGGGATGTCACCCAACCGCTTCCTCCGGCCTGCATCGAGGCCTTCCACCGCGCCGTGGACGAGATGGCCGCGGCGGAGAGCTTCCGCGGCTACGGGCCCGAGCAGGGCTACCCCTTCTTGCGCGAGAAGATCGCGCGCGAGGATTTCCAGCGCCGCGGGGCCCGCATCGAGGCCGACGAGATCTTCGTGAGCGACGGCTCCAAGTGCGACGTCGCCAACATCCAGGAGATCTTCGCCGCCGACGTCACGGTGGCGATCCCCGACCCGGTCTACCCCGTCTACCTCGACACCAACGTCATGGCCGGCCGCACCGGGGCCTTCGCCGACGGCCGCTACGCGGGAGTCGTCTACCTCGAGAGCACGCGGCAAAACGGCTACGTCCCCGACCTGCCCGGCCGCGACGTGGACCTGATTTACCTCTGTTTCCCGAACAACCCGACCGGCGCGGTGATCACCCGCGAGCGGCTCAAGGCCTGGGTGGACTACGCCCGCGAGCGCCGCGCGCTCATTCTCTACGACGCGGCCTACGAGACCTTCCTCCGCGACGAGCGGCTGCCCCACTCGATCTTCGAGATCGAGGGCGCCCGCGAGGTGGCGATCGAGTTCCGCAGCTTCTCCAAGACCGCGGGCTTCACGGGGACCCGCTGCGCCTACACGGTCGTGCCCAAGAGCTGTACGGCTTGGACGGCCGCGGGCGAGCCGTACTCCGTCCACGCCCTCTGGTTGCGGCGGCACACCACCAAGTTCAACGGCGTCTCCTACCCCGTGCAGCGCGCGGCCGAGGCCGTCTACACCCCCGAGGGGCAAGCCCAGTGCCGTGAGCGGATCGACGGCTACCTGCGCAACGCCGCGCTGATCCGCCGCGAGCTGACCGACCTGGGCTATGCCTGCATCGGCGGGGACCACTCCCCCTACCTCTGGGTGGACACGGGGATGGATTCCTGGGCCTTTTTCGATCTCTTGCTCGAGAAGGCGAACGTGGTCTGCACGCCGGGGGTGGGCTTCGGCCGCTGCGGGGCGGGCTACGTGCGCATCAGCGCCTTCAACGATCACGAAAAGGTGGCGCTGGCGATGGAACGCATCCGCGCCGCCCTGCGCGCCCGGCCGTGAGCCTGCCTGCCGGTGCGGCCCCCCGGCTTGGGCCGCGACCCCGCGGCCGGGGGCTTCGCCTCGGGCTTCTCGCCGTCCTCCTGGGGCTTTCCCTGCCGGCGGCGGCCGCCGAGGAAGCCCCGATCGCGGCGCTCGACCGGGTCCTCGAGGAGGCCTTCGCGGTGCTGCGGGTGCGCTGCGGGGAGGACCCCTCCTGCCCGGCGGCGAAGCTCGCGCGCCTGCGCGCCATCGCCGCCTCCGCCGTCGACTTTCCCGAGTTCTCCCGCCGCGCCTATGCCGCGGGCTGGCGCGAGCTCAGCCCCGCCGACCGCAGCGAGTTCGTGAAGGCCTTCTCCGCCTTTCTGCTCGCGGCCCATCTCCCCCGGCTCGTCGAGCGCTACGGCGGCGAGGAGATCTTCTGGGTCGGGCAGCGGCGCGCGGACCCCGACCGGGCCGCGGTGCGCGGCTTGCTGCGCGGCCCGGGCTACGAGGTCCCCTTCGAGGTGCGCCTGCGGCGCACCGGCGGGATGTGGCGGGCCTTCGACGTCGAAGCGCTGGGCATCAGCGCCGCGGCGCTCTACCGCGCGCAGCTGACCGCCCTCCACCGCACGCACGGGCCGGCGGAGATCCTCGCGCTGCTCCGCCGCCGCGGGGGGGCGGCCCCGCCCTGAAGCGGTTCACGCGCCTTCCAGACGGCCCTTGAAGGCCTCGACGGCCTCGCGGAGCAGGCGGCGGATGAAGACCTCCCGGTCGCCCCGCGGCAGGCCCCGGTAGGCCTCGTAGCCCGGGTGGGTCTCGGAGAGCTCGGGCGGGTGGTTCCGCACGACGGCCCGGTGCTCCTCGAAGCGGCAAATGAGGTCCACCAGGCGCACCTCCCCGCAGGGGACCGCCTTCACCCAGCCGATCCGGCGCATCAGCTCGAAGCGGACCAGGTCGGCGAGCAGCAGGTGGACGTCGACCACGTGCAGCTGCTCCTCGTTTTCGAGGTAAAAGAAACGGGTCGCCGTCCCCAGATCGAGCGCCCCCAGGATCAGCTCGTAGAAGGCGGTCGCGCTCTCGTCGCCGGGCGTGGCCAGCGCGAGAAGCACCCGGTCGGAGAGGTCGGCGAGGCGCGTCCCCACCCCGTACTCCTCGGCGAAGCGCAGCCTCCAGGGCCCGAAGGCCCTCTGTTCGAGGACCTTTTCCCGGAAGGCGGCGAGGTCGACGACCTTGCTCGTCACGGCTCGGAGCTCCGCTGCAGGCGCATCCCGAACAGGCCCACCTCGAAGAGGAGGTAGAGCGGCACGGCCATCAGGGCCAGGTTGAAGGCGTCCGGCGTGGGGGTGAGGACGGCGGAGACGACCGTGACCCCGAGGATCGCATAGCGCCGGTTGCGGGCGAGGGCCTCGCGGCGCAGGACGCCGAGGCGGCCGAGGAGGATCATGGCCAGGGGAAGCTCGAAGAGGGCGCCGAAGGCGAACAGAAAGAGCAGGCAGAAGCCGACGAATTTGCGCACCGAGATGAGGGCCTCGAGGGAGGGTCCCTCGAATTCGAGCAGGAACCTCACCCCGTAGGGGAGGGTGACGTTCAGGCAGAAGCCGACGCCGGCGAAGAACAAAACGACCGCGGCGACCCAGTAGCGGCGCTTGCGGGGGCCGGAAAAGGAGGGATAGGCCGACTGCAGGCCGGCGAGCACCACCCACAGGAGGTACGGGGATGCGGCGAAGACGCCGCAGGCGAGCGCGAGCGTCAGCAGGCTGAAAAAGACCTCCGGGATGCCGAACGCCGCGAGGCGCACGCCGGTGTGCCGGCAGAGGAAGGCGAGCAGCGGCTCGGCGACGACGTACCCGGCGACCGAGAAGAGCAGCACCACGGCGCAGGCCCGGATCAGGCCGGCGCGCAGCCGGTGAAGGCCCGCAAGCGGGCCCCCGGGTTCATGGGCGGCAGCGGAGGAGGTGCGGTTCATGGCCGGCCGGGGGCGGGACGGTGGCGGTTGCGGGCGAATTTCCCTTCGGTTCTGCCACGGGGCGCGCGGGGCTGTCAAGGCGGTCGATGAGGCGCGCGGGCTCACCCCCCGGCCGGCGGGCCCTCCGGGGCGGCCTCGAAGCCGCGGTACTGGAGGGCCTCGGAGACATGGCGCACGCCGATCCGCTCGTCGCCGGCAAGGTCGGCGATCGTGCGCGCGACCTTGAGCACGCGGTGGAAGGCGCGCGCCGAAAGGCCCAGGCGCTCGATGGCGGCTTCGAGCAGCCGGCGGGAGTCCGCCTCGATCGGGCAGAAGGCCCGGAGGTGGCGGTTCCCCATGCGGGCGTTGCAGGTGATGCGGCTTCGCCGGAAGCGGGCCAGCTGCGCGGCGCGCGCCCGGGCGACCCGTTCGCGGACGGCGGCGGAGGCTTCCGCGGCGGCCGGCCCCAGCAGGTCTCCGCGGGCCACCGCCGGCACCTCGACCTGCAGGTCGATGCGGTCGAGGAGGGGCCCGGAGACGCGGGCGCGGTAGCGTCGGATCTGCGGTTCCGTGCAGCGGCAGGCGTGCCGGACATCGCCCAGGAAGCCGCAGGGGCAGGGGTTCATGGCCGCGACCAGCATGAAGGCGGCCGGGTAGGTGAGCGCCGAGGCGGCGCGGGAAATGGTCACCCGGCGGTCCTCGAGCGGCTGGCGCAGCGCCTCCAGAACATGCCGCCGGAACTCGGGCAGCTCGTCCAGGAAGAGCACCCCGTGGTGGGCGAGGCTCACCTCGCCGGGCCGCGGGACGGCCCCCCCGCCGATCAGGCCCGCGTCGGAAATCGTGTGGTGCGGGGCGCGGAACGGCCGGCGCACGATCAGGGTCCGGCCGGGTTCGAGGAGGCCCGCCACGCTGTAGACCTGGGTGGTCTCGAGCGCCTCCTCGAAGGTGAGCGGCGGCAGAATCGAGGGCAGCCTTCGGGCCAGCATGGTTTTGCCCGCGCCGGGCGGGCCGACGAAGAGCAGGTTGTGGCCCCCCGCGGCCGCGATCTCGAGCGCCCGCTTGGCGTGCTCCTGCCCTTGGATCTCGGCGAGGTCCTCTTCGCCGGCGGCCTCGTCCTCGAAGGCCGCCAGGGCCCGGGCCTCGAGCGGCGGGATCGGCCGCTCGCCGTTCAAGTGCTCGACGGCATCGGCCAGGCTCCCCGCGGGATAAACCTGGACCCCTTCGACGACCGAGGCCTCGGCGGCGTTGGCGGCCGGGACCAACGCGGCACCGAGCCCCCAGCGCCGCGCGGCGAGCGCCGTCGAGAGCACACCCGGAACGGGCTTCACGCGGCCGTCGAGCGAGAGCTCACCCGTCACCACGTGCCGCGTCAGCGCCTCGGGGGAGACGAGCCCCGCGGCGGCGAGGATGCCCAGGGCGATCGGCAGGTCGAAGCCCGTGCCTTCCTTGCGGATGTCGGCCGGCGCGAGGTTCACCGTGATGCGGTCGGCCGGGAAGCGGAAGCCCGAATTCGTGATGGCCGCCTTGACGCGCTCGCGGCTCTCCTTGACCGCGGTTTCGGGGAGGCCCACGGTGGCGAAGGCGGGAAGGCCCTGGGCGATGTCGACCTCGACCTCGACCCGCAAGGCCTCGACGCCGTGGAGCGCACTGCTGAAAACCCGCGCGAGCATCTCTCCTTCCCCGTCAACGCCGGGCGCGCATCCTACCAGAGGGAGCGGCGGCAGACAACGGCCGCGGGGACCGAGCGTGCCTTGCCACGCCCCGAGGGATCGGCTATGACGGACGCCGACGGCGACAACGTTTCGGGAGTCGGCTCTCGTGATCAGGGTCCGCCCACGGTTCGGGGTTCTCATGGTCGGCATGCTCCTCTGGGCCGCGACCCCGGCCTACCCGGCGGCGCAGATCTCCCACCTCACGGTGTCGACCGACCCCGAGCGGCTCCTGCTGAACCTCACCCTCGAGGAGGCCTTCCCCCCGAAGGTCAAAGAGCGGGTCCTGGAGGGAAAGCCGGTCTCGATCGTCTTCTCCGTCCGGCTGAACCGCGTCCGCGATCTCTGGCTCGACGAGCGGATCGCCGACGTCGTCCTCGAGCACGTCCTGCGTTACGACCGGGTGAAGAACGAGTACACCGTGCGGCGGTCCTGGCGGGGCTTCGAGGCCGAAACGACCCCTTCCTTCGAGGAAGCCCAGCAGTGGATGGGCGCGATCGAGGGGTTCCCGCTGGCCGCGCTCGACCGCCTGGCGCGCGGCTCCTCCTACGCGCTGCTCGCCAAGGCCGGGATCGTGCGCCGCGGGCTCCCGCTGGGCCTGCACCACGTCCTTTTTTTTCTATCCTTCTGGGAAGAGGAAACCGACTGGTATGTCCTCCATTTCCCCTACTGAGGGCCTGGCCGGCGCCGCGGCCGTCGTGACCGGCGGGACGCGCGGCATCGGGCTGGGCATCGCGGAATGCCTGGCGCGGCGCGGGGTTTCGCTCGCCGTCGTCTGGCACCGGAACGAGGCCGCGGCCCGCGCCGCCGAGACGCGGCTGGGGGCTCTCCTGCGGCCGGGGCAGGGGCTTTTGCTCCTGCAGGGCGATGCCGGGGATCCCGCCGTCGTCCGGGCCCATCACGCCCGCGTGCGCGAGGCGCTCGGGCCGGTCGCCGTGCTCGTCAACAACGCCGGGATCATGCCGCCGGCGGCCTTCGAGCAGGTGAGCGATGCGCAGTGGGAGGAGACCCTGCGCACGAACCTCTCCTCGGCGTTTTACTGGAGCCGCGAGGTGATCCCGGGGATGAAGGAACGGGGCTTCGGCCGGATCGTCAACATCGCCTCGATCGCCGCCCGCGGCGGCGGGGTGATCGGCCCCCACTACGCGGCCTCCAAGGCGGGCATGCTGGGGCTCACCCGCTACGGCGCGCGCGAGCTCGGCCGCAGCGGCATCACGTTGAACGCCATCGCCCCGGCCTTCATCGAGGACGCCGGCATTTTCGTCGACTACCCGAGCGAGCGCAAGGCCGAGGTCGCCGCCCGCACGGCGACCGGCCGCATGGGCCGGGTCGACGACGTGGTGCGGGCCTTCGCCTACCTCTTGGACTCCCCCTTCGTGACCGGGGTCTGCCTGGATGTCAACGGCGGCGCCTTCATGATCTGAGGGGCCGCCATGCCTTCCGCGAGAAAGGAGCTCACCGCATGACCAAGCGCAGCGATCTCATGGTTCACGGGCCGGAGCGGGCCCCGCACCGTTCCCTGCTTCGTGCCGAGGGGTTCACGGACTGGGAAATGGAGCGGCCGATCATCGGCATCGCCAATTCCTTCAACGAGATCATTCCCGGCCACATCCACCTCGACAAGGTCGTGGAGGCGGTCAAGGCCGGGGTGTACGCGGCCGGCGGGACCCCCGTCGTCTTCAACACGATCGGGGTCTGCGACGGGATCGCCATGAACCACATCGGGATGAAATACTCCCTCCCCAGCCGGGAGCTCATCGCCGATTCGCTCGAGATCATGGCCATGGCCCACCCCTTCGACGGCCTCGTGCTCGTCGCCTCCTGCGACAAGATCATCCCCGGCATGCTGATCGCGGCGGCCCGCTTGAACCTGCCTTCCATTTTCCTGCCCGGCGGGCCGATGCTGCCGGGGAGGCACGGGGGCCGCGAGGTGGGGGTGGACAAGGTCTTCGAGGCCGTGGGCCGCCTCAAGGCCGGCACCCTGAGCCCGGCGGAGCTCCGCGAGCTCGAGTGCGCCGCCTGCCCGGGAGCCGGCTCCTGCGCGGGCATGTTCACCGCGAACACGATGAGCAACCTCGCCGAGGCCCTCGGCATGGTGCTGCCTTACGGCGGCAGCGCCCCCGCCGTCTACGCCGAACGGCTCTGGATCGCCAAGGAAACCGGGCAGGCGATCGTGCGCCTGGTCCGGCGGAACCTGCGCCCGCGGGACATCCTGACGCGGGAGGCCTTCGAAAACGCCATCGTCTGCGACATGGCGCTCGGCGGATCGACGAACAGCGCCCTTCACCTCCCGGCGATCGCCTACTACGCCGGCGTGGAGCTCACGCTGTCCGATTTCGGCGGCTTCACCGACACGACCCCGCACCTCACGACGCTCGCCCCCGCCGGGCCCCACCACGTGGTCGACTTCTTCCACGCGGGAGGGATCCCGGCCATCCTGGCCGAGTTGCGCCGTGCCGGGCTCGTCCGCGAGAAGGCGATGACCGTGACGGGGCTGCCGGTCGGCAAGATGCTGCGCGCCGTGCGGGCCGGGATCCGCGACACCTCGGTCATCCGCACCTGCAAGGACCCCGTGCACGCGACCGGCGGGCTCGCCGTCCTGCGGGGGAACCTCGCCCCCGACGGGGCGATCGTCAAGCAGGCCGCCGTGGCCGAGGAGATGCTCGACCATACCGGCCCCGCCCGAATCTTCGACTCCGAGGAGGAGGCCTTCCGGGCGATCACCGGGGGCCGGATCCGCAAAGGCGACGTCGTGGTCGTGCGCTACGAGGGGCCGCGCGGCGGACCCGGGATGCAGGAGATGCTTTCCCCCACGGCGGCGCTCGCCGGCATGGGGCTCGACCGGGACGTGGCGCTCATCACCGACGGGCGCTTCTCCGGGGCGAGCCGCGGTGCGGCCGTGGGCCACATTTCCCCGGAAGCGGCCGCCCGGGGGCCGCTTGCCGCCCTGCAGGAGGGCGACCTCGTGCGGATCGACATTCCGGGCAGGCGCCTGGAAGTGAAGCTCGGCGCCCGGGAGATCCGGCGGCGGTTGGCGGCGCTACCCCCCTTCGAGCCGAAGGTCCGCACGGGCTACCTCGCGCGCTACGCGCAGCTGGTCTCCAGCGCGGCGCAGGGCGCCGTCTTTCCCCGGTAGCGGCGGGCCCCGCGGCAGGAAGGGTCAGTCCGCTTCGTCGGCGAAGGCCCGCTGCAGGCGGTAGAGGGGGGTCGGCTGGGTCCAGCGATTGAGCGCCCCCTCGTAGAACCACTTGTCGGGGAATCCGCGGCGGGTCGTGAACACCGGGTGCTCCGCCCAGCGGATCAGGTCCTCGTAGGCGTCGCGCAGTCGGCGGAAGAGCGCCGAGTCGCCGCCCTGGTCGGGGTGGACTTCCTTCGCCCGGCGGCGGAAGGCGCGCTTGATGATCTGCTGCAGGTTGGGCGAGTGCAGGTCGCGCGCGCGCAGCTTGAGACAGGTCATGGAGCGGGCCATGCGCGAGGGCTCGCGCACCTCGAGCGGCCGCACGCAGTGAATGTCCCCCGGGATGGGGCGGGCCTTGGAGAGGATGAGGCGGGTGGCGAGGTAGCGCTTCTTCGTCCGGCGCACTTCGTCCCACCAGGCGTTGCCGAGGTCGTTGAACATGCGGCAGAAGTCGTCGACCGGTTTTTTTCCCCGGCGCCGGGGGTAGATGAAGCTCAAGAGGTCGCTCGAGTTGTAGGGCAGCATGTCGAGGATGACGAGCGTCTCGGTAAAGTAGAAGGTGGCGTAGCGGATCTGGAGCGTCTGCAGAAGCCCGGTGCGCATGTTGAGGTTGTTGCGCAGCTTCTGGCGGCATTCGACGGAGCAGTAGCGCCGGCGCTTCATGTTCTCGGTCGTGCCGCACGAAAGGCAGCGCCGAAGATCGCCGTTGCCGCCGGAGAAGGGAACGGAGGGAACCCACGGATTCATGATGCCTCGCAATTGCCGAAAACGCGAGATCCTACCACGCCGGCTGCACCCCCGTCAAAGCACCGCCGAGGGGTCGTGACCGCCGCCCGACGGCGTCCTCCCCCGGCGGCGGCACCCGCCGGGTCCCCCCCCCGACCCGCCTCGCGCCCATCCTCCGGCGCAAACCCGGCGGGGATCGTTTTCCCCTCCCGGCCCGCCGGCGCCGCGCCCCCCGGCGGCCTGCCGATCGTTTCCGTCACATGTCCAGGGGCCGACGGGATCGCGACCGCGCCCTCGCTCCGGGGATTTCGCTTTCCGCCTCGAGCGCGGTCTTGCGCCTTCGGCCGTCGATTGGCGCCGCGGCGGCTGCGATCCCGGAGCCCAGGCAGGGGGAGCGCGGCGGAAGCGCCGATTGACAGGATTGCGACGAATGTAGGAACATACGGGCCTGCGGGCCGGAGGCCCGGCGGAGGGAGAGACGATGGAGCCCCGCGAGTTCAAGACGATCCGCAAAGCGCTCGAGATGACCCAGAAAGAGGCCGCGCAGGTTCTCGCCGTCTCGCTCAAGGCCGTTCACAGCTACGAGCAGGGGTGGCGGACGGTGCCCCCGGCCGTCGAGCGTCAATTTTACCTCCTGCTTTCCCGCAAGGCCGGCGCGCGGGACGGGGTCGACTGCTGGGAGGCGAGGGGCTGCCCGCCGGAGAAGCGCCGCGGCTGCCCCGCCGCATGCTGGGACAGCGGCGACCTCTGCTGGGCGGTCACCGGAACCCTCTGCGACGGGGAAGATCGCGGCAGCTGGCGGGAAAAAATGGCCGTCTGCCGCGGCTGCCCCGTCTTCGCCGCCCGGGTCCCCCTCGAGTCCATCGGCCTTCGATGAGCGAGTACATCGAGCACGACAAGAACGGCGCCTCGGTCGGCATCGTCCAGAAGCGGTTCTTCACCTTCGCCCACCCGCCGGAGCGCCTCCGGCTGGAAAGCGGTGCGCAGCTCGGCCCGGTGACCCTCGCCTACGAGACCTACGGCCGGCTTTCCCCCGAACGGGACAACGCCGTCCTGGTGCTGCATGCCCTCTCGGGCGATTCGCATGTGGCCGGCGTCTACACGGCCGAGGACGACAAGCCCGGTTGGTGGGACTTCATGGTGGGGCCCGGCAAGGGGATCGACACCGAGCGCTGCTTCGTCGTCTGCTCCAACGTCATCGGCGGCTGTGCGGGGTCGACCGGCCCGAGCTCCATCCGGCCCGAAACGGGGCGGCCCTACGGGCTCGACTTCCCCGTGGTGACCATCGGCGACATGGTCGCGGCCCAGAAGGCGCTGATCGATCATCTGGGGATCCGCCGCCTGCTTTGCGTGGTGGGCGGCTCGATCGGGGGGATGCAGGTTCTCGAGTGGACCGTGCGTTACCCGGAACGCGTGGCCTCGGCCATCGCGCTGGCCACGACGATGAGGCACTCGGCCCTGGCCATCGCCTTCAACGAGGTCGCCCGTCAGGCGATCATGGCCGACCCGCACTGGAACCGCGGCGATTACTACGACGGGCCCAAACCCGCCACCGGCCTCGCCGTGGCGCGCATGATCGGGCACATCACCTACCTCTCCGACGAGGCCATGCGCCTCAAGTTCGGCCGCCGGCTCCAGGACAAGAGCGATTTTTCCTTCAACTTCGACGCCGATTTCCAGGTGGAGAGCTATCTGCGCTACCAGGGGCGCAAGTTCGTCGACCGCTTCGACGCCAACTCCTTTCTTTACATCACCAAGGCGGCGGACTACTACGACCTCATTCTGCAGCACGGCGCGGGCTCGGCCGTGCGGGCGTTCGCCAAGGCCCGCGCCCGGTTTCTGGTGATCTCCTTCACCTCGGATTGGCTCTACCCGACCTACCAGTCCCGGGAGATCGTCAAGGCGCTCAAGAAAAACGGGCTGGACGTGAGCTTTTGCGAGATCGAGGCCGACTGGGGGCACGACGCCTTTCTGCTGCCCAACCCCCGGCTTTCGGCGCTCATTCACGGCTTTCTGGAAAGGGTCCGGCGTGAAGTCCGAACATCCCCGGATGCGCTATGATCTCCAGATCATCGCCTCCTGGATCGACCCCGGCGCCCACGTCATGGATCTCGGCTGCGGCGAGGGCGAGCTCCTGAGCTACCTGATCGCCCGCAAGGGGGTGCGCGGGGAGGGCATCGAGAAGAACGAGGAGAAAGCGGCCCATTGCATCGAACGGGGGCTCTCCGTCCTCCAGGGCGACATGAACGTCGAGGTGCTCGATTACCCCGACGACCGCTTCGACTACGTCATCCTCAGCCAAACCCTCCAGCAGGTCTACGAGCCCGACGTCCTCATCCGCGCCATGCTGCGCATCGGCCGGCGGGGGATCGTCAGCTTTCCCAATTTCAGCCACTGGGGGATCCGGTTGCAGGTCTTCTTCACCGGCTACGCCCCGGTCTCGCGCCAGCTTCCCTATCAATGGTATAACACCCCGAACATCCGCGTGATCACGCTCAACGACTTCCGGCGCTTCATCCGGCAGATCGGGCTCCGGATCCTCCGGGAGGCCGCGATCAACACCCACAGCGAGGACCGCTACGGCAGGATCGTACGTTTCCTGCCCAACCTCCGGGCGACCTACGGCATTTTCATGATCGGGAAGTGACTCCGGCCGCGGCGCCGGGCGGGAAAGGACCGCCGCCGATGAAAATCGTCTCCATCGCCGTCAGCCGCAAAAAAGGAACCCCCAAGACCCCGGTCGCGGAGGCCCGCCTCAGCCCCGAGCACGGCCTCGAGGGGGACGCCCATGCCGGTCCCTGGCACCGGCAGGTGAGCCTGCTTGCCTCCGAGCAGATCGAGGACGCCCGCCGCCGGGGGCTCGAGGTTTCCTTCGGCGACTTCGCCGAGAACATCGCCACCGAGGGGGTCGACTGGAAGGCCGTGCCCGTCGGGACCCGTGTCCGCCTCGGCTCCGAGGCGGTCCTGGAGATCACCCAGATCGGCAAGGAGTGCCACACCCGCTGCGCCATCTTCTACAAGGCGGGAGATTGCATCATGCCCCGCGAGGGCGTTTTCGCCCGGGTCGTCCGCGGCGGGACGGTGCGCGTCGGGGACGAGGTCCGGCTGGGGCCGGAGGATTAAAGTCCGGGCGGGGGGGGACCGATAAAGAGAATGCACTGCCGTGGGGATCCGAAATCCACGCCCTGGTCGCCGGGGGGGGGACCGGTTGCGCCGGCGAGAGGTTCCGCGTGTTCGTCATCATCGGATTTGCCGTCGTCCTGCTCTCCGTCCTGGGGGGATTCGCCGAAGCGGGCGGGCCCTTCCTGGTTCTGGTCCAACCGGCGGAATTCATTATCATCGCCGGCGCGGGGCTGGGCGCGCTGCTCGCCTCCGCCCCGAAGAACGTCCTGCAGAAAATCTTCGCCAAGACGATCGCCGCCCTCCAGGGCAAGACGATCACCAAGGCGACCTACCTCTCGGTCCTCAAGCTCCTCTACGAACTGCTCTACATGGCCCAGAAGGAGGGGCTGATCGCCCTCGAAAAGCACATCGAGTCGCCCGCCGAAAGCGCGATCTTTTCCAAGTACCCCGACATCCTGGCCCACGGCGAGCTCGTCGCCTTCATGACCGACACCTTCCGCATGGTGATCATCGGGGGCATCGCCTCGCACGACCTCGAGGCCCTGATGGAAAGCGACATCGACACCCAGCACAACGAGGTGAAGAAACCGAGCCAGGTCCTCTCGAAGATCGGCGACACCATGCCGGGGCTGGGGATCGTGGCCGCGGTGCTGGGCATCGTCATCACCATGCAGGCGATCGACGGGCCGGCGGGCGAGATCGGCAAGAAGGTCGCCGCCGCCCTCGTGGGGACGTTTTTGGGGATTCTCCTCTGCTACGGCTTCATCCAGCCGCTGGCCTCCAACCTCGACATCTCGGGGGAAAAGGAGATCCAGGTCTTTGAGGTCGTCAAGAACGCCATCGCGGCCTTCGCCCGGGGGTTCAGCCCGCTGGTCTGCGTCGAGTTCGCCCGCCGCAGCATTCCCGCCGAGACGCGGCCCGAGTTTGCGGAGATGGAAGCCCACGTGAAGGAGAAAGCGTGAGCGAAAGCGACAAGATCGTCGTCCGCAAGGTGAAGAAGCGGGGCGGGCACGAGGGCCACCACGGCGGGGCCTGGAAGGTGGCCTACGCCGATTTCGTGACCGCGATGATGGCGCTCTTCATCGTCCTGTGGATCATCGCCCACAACGCGAGCATCCGCGAGTCGGTCGCGCTCTACTTCCGCGATCCCGGGGCGGTGCACAAGACGGCCTCGGGGGTGATGAACGGGGTGAGCGGGATCCGCCCGTTCACCGACTCCAAAATCCACGTTCCCCCCGTCCAGTCGGACTCGGCCGTCGAGGAGAAAAAGCGCGAGGCCGAGGCGCTGCGCGAGGCGGGCGAGCGGCTGAAGGAGGCGATCGCCGCCATCCCGGATCTCGCCCGGTTCAAGGACCAGATCCAGATCACCCTGACCCAGGAGGGCCTGCGGATCGAGCTGATCGAGCAGTCCGAAGGGCTCTTCTTCGACATCGGCAGCGCCCGCCTGAAACCGGACGCCGTCACCCTGCTGCGCCTGATCGCCTCGCGCATCGGGCAAGTGCCCAACGAGGTGGTGATCGAGGGCCACACCGACAGTCGGCCTTACGCCGGCACGGGCTACAACAACTGGGACCTTAGCACCGACCGCGCCAATGCCGCGCGCCGCGTGCTCGAAGAGGGCGGGGTGCGCGACCGGCAGATCACCAGCGTGAACGGGTACGCCGACCGCCGCCTGAAAAACCCCGCCCGGCCCTACGATTCTGCGAATCGCCGCGTGACCATCCTCGTCGCCTTCGGCGCGGCGGGCAAGGAGGAGGCCCACGCCTCCGCCGGGACCCCGCCGCCGCCGCGCCGGCCCGAGAAGCCTTCCGGCAAGAGCTGACCCCCGGCCTTTTGACGCGCCCCCCCTTTCCCGCTACACTGGACGATGATCCCCCCGCGCCCTCCCCCGCCCGGAGGTACCGGCCATGATGCCGCCCTTCCTGCGTCGTCAGCTTGAGGAACACATCCCCGAGAGCCTCCTGCAAAAACGCCTGCGACGCCGCGAAGGGCGCTGCCATCTCGTGTTGGACCATCGGGACGAGCTGCTGCTTGCACGGCTGGGGATCGTCTGCGACGGCCTCGGCCCCAAGCAGGTCGTCGCCCTTTGGGACGAGGTCCCGGGGCTCGCCGTGGGGGGCTGGCTGGTGATCGACAACCTCGCCATGGGGGCCCCCGCCCTGGGGGGCATCCGCGTCCAGCCCGGCATCACGCCGGCGGAAGTCCACAACCTCGCCCGGGGAATGACGCTCAAGAACGCCGCGGCCGATCTGCCTTTCGGCGGCGGCAAGGCGGGCGTCGTCGCCGACCCGGAAGCCGCCCCCGAGGAGCACCGCGAAGTCATGCGGCGCTTTGCGCGCCTGCTTCGCCGCTACGGGGACCTCTACGTCCCCGGGCCGGACGTCGGCTCGAACGATGCCGACATGGAAACCGTGGCCGTCGAGAACGGGCTCGAGGGCGCGGTGTCCAAGCCTCTCGCCATGGGGGGAAACCGCATCGACGAGCTCGGGGCGGCGGCCGGCGGGGTGGTGATCGCCCTCGAGCGGCTGCTCGAGATTCTGCCCCGCCTGACCGTGCTGCCGCAGTTCGCCCGCCTGCGCGCCCCGGCGCCGGGGGAGGTGACCGTCCTGATCCAGGGGTTCGGGGCCGTGGGGGCCCATGCCGCGCGCGAGATCGTCCGGCGCCTGCCCGCCGCGCGGGTCGTGGGGGTGAGCGATCGGGAGGGGGCGCTCTACGATCCGGGGGGCCTCGACGTCGAGGGGCTCTTCCGGCGCTGGAAGGAAACGGGGCTCGTGACCCGCAGCTTCTACGAGGAGTTCATCCGGGCGCGGGGTGCGTCCCCGGGACCCAAGTTTTCGAGCGATCCCGACGACCTGCTGCGCGAATCGGCCTTCGCCTTCATCCCGGCCGCGCCGGTCTTCCAGTACCTGGGGGTCCTGCCCCACGAGCCCGCCTCCCAGCGGGTCGACCGCATGGGCGAATGGACGCTCATCGTGGAAGGGGCGAACACGTACTCCCCGGACCCCAACCGCAAGGCCGCGCGCATGCGCATGGAGCAGGCCGTCTTCCGGCAGAAGGGGATCCTGATCGCGACCGACTATCTGGTGAACTCCGGCGGGGTCATCTTCGCCGCCCAAGAGCGGCTCATCCCCACGCCCCCCGGAATCCGCATCCCGCCGGCGCGGCTGGGCGACCGCGAGGCGGTGCGGGCGTGGCTCGAAGAACACGCCGGCGAGTTCGCGCAACTGTCCGAGAAGCGCCTGGCGGCAGGCATCGCCTTCCGGGAACGGGTGATCCGCCGCAACATGACCGAGCTCGTGGATCTCCTGGCGGCGTCCCCCGATCTCCTGCCCTGCCAGGCGGCCGAGCGGATCGGCGTGCGGCGGCTGGCCGCCCGCGAAAGCGAGCGCACCGCGCGGGACATCATGGAGCCGATGCCCACCGTGACGGTTCACGCGCCGCTCCGCGAGGCGGCTTCCCTGATCGTCGAGGGCCGCGGCAACATCGTCGCCGTCCTGGAGACCGACGGGACGGTCGCCGGCGTCGTCACCACGTGGGACATCACGCGGGCCGTGTCCGAGGGCGCGGGCGGGGAGCAAAGCCTGGACGCCGTGATGACCCGGCAAGTGATCGCCGTGCCGCCCTCCGCCCGCATCCCCGAGATCGTGCGCGAGCTCGAGCAAAACCGCATCTCGGCCATGCCGGTCGTGGAAAACGGCCGGGTGCTGGGGGTCGTGAGCTCGGACCTGCTCGCCCAACGCTACCTGCCCCAGCTTTTGCGCGCGCAGCAGGCCGCGGCCGCTCTCGGGCCCGGCGCCCGGCCCTCCTCGTGAGCGGGAGCCCTTCCCCCGCGGTCAGGCCCGTCCTTCCCTCCGCACCTGCCGGGAGAGGCGCCGCAGGCGGCGCAGGCGCGCCCCGGCGGCCTCCGCCGCGAGGTAGAAGACGGGGGTGACGAAGAGGGTGAGCATCTGGGAGAAGAACAGCCCCCCCACCACCGCCAGCCCGAGCGGCTGCCGGGATTCGCCCCCGGCCCCCCAGCCCACGGCGATCGGAATCGTCCCCACGAGCGCCGCGAAGGTCGTCATCATGATCGGCCGGAAGCGGACGAGGCACGCCTCGACGATCGCCTCCTCGGGGGGCTTGCGCTCCAGGCGCTGCGTTTCCAGAGCGAAATCGATCATGATGATGCCGTTCTTCTTGACCAGCCCGACGAGCAGGATGAGCCCCACGAAGGCGTAGATGTCGAGCGGCGCGCGGAAGAGCAGCAGCGTGACGAGGGCCCCCAGCCCGGCGAGCGGGAGCGCGGTGAGGATCGTGAGCGGGTGGAGGAAGCTCTCGTAGAGAATCCCGAGCACGATGTAGATGACGAGGACCGACACCGCGAGCAACAGGCCCAGGTTTTCCATGGAGGCCGCGAAAACCTGGGCCGTCCCCTGGAGCCGGGCCGTGACCGCGGACGGAAGAATCGTTCGCGCGGCCTCCTCGAGCTGGGCGATGGCATCCCCCAGGGCGAAGCCGGGGGCGAGGTTGAAGGAGAGGGTGACCGAGGGGAGCTGGCCGCTGTGGTTGATCGCCAGCGGGCCGGTGGCGCGTTCGTGGCGGACCACCGCCTCGAGGGGGACGAGGCGGCCGTCGGCCGAGCGCACGTGAAGCAGGCCGAGCGCCTCGGGGGTCCGCTGGCTGTCGGGGGTGACCTCCAGGAGGACCGCGTAGGAGTTCGTGTCGCCGTAGATCGTCGAAACCTGGCGGGTGCCGAAGGCGCTGTAAAGCGCCTCTTCGACCTGGGAGGCGCTCAGGCCGAGGGTGGCCGCGAGATCGCGGTCGATCACGAGCTGGAGTTCCGGGTTGCGCAGCTGCAGGTCGGTGGTGACGTCGAGGAAGCCGGGCCGCGATTGGATCTCCTCCGCCAGGCGCGGGGCGGCGCGGTAGAGCTCGTCGACCTCCAGGGCCTGCAGCGTGTACTGGTACTGGCTCTTGCTGACGCGGCCGCCGAGCGCGATGGCGGGCGGCACCTGGACGAACGCGCGGATCCCGGGGACGCGGGCCATCTCGCGGCGGAGTTGCTGGGCGATTTCCTCGGCCGAAACCGAGCGCTCCTTGCGCGGCCGGAGGCGCACGACAAGAAAGCCGCTGTTGCTGCCGCTTGAGCTCCCGACCCGCGCCCCGGCGCTCGACATCAGCCCCTCGACGTTCGGGTTGGCGCGGGCGATCGCCATCAGCGCCAACTGCTGGCGCTGCAGGGCGTCCCAGGAGATCCCCTCCGCCGCCTCGGTGACGATGTAGAGGAGCGAGCGGTCCTCGGTGGGGATGAACCCCTTGGGGATGACGCGGAAGAGGACCGCCGTCGCGGCGACGACGAGGACGAGCAGCCCGAGGGTGAGCCGGCGGCGGGCGATGAACCAGCGCAGGCTCCGGCCGTAGGCCTCGAGCATGGCCGCATAGAGCCGCTCGAGAAGACCGCCCGGCGGGGCCGACCCCTCCGCCGTCGTTTGCCGGCCTTCCAGGAAGCGGCTGCAGAGCATCGGGGTCAGCGTGAGGGACACCGCCCCGGAGAGGAGGATCGCCACGCCGATCGTCACCGCAAACTCGCTGAAGAGGCAGCCGAGGATCCCGCCCATGAAGAGAATGGGGATGAAGACCGCGACGAGCGAGAGGGTCATGGAGACGATCGTGAAGCCGACCTCGCCGGCCCCGTTCAGGGCGGCCTTGACCGGGCCCTCGCCCATCTCGAGGTGGCGCACGATGTTTTCGAGCACGACGATGGCGTCGTCGACCACGAAGCCCACGGCGAGGATCAGGGCCATGAGCGAGAGGTTGTCGATCGAGTAGCCGAGGAGGAACATCACGGCGAACGTGCCCAAAAGCGACAGCGGGATCGACAGGCTCGGGATGAGGGTGTAGGCGGGTCGGCGCAGGAAGAGAAAGATCACCAGCACGACGAGCGCGAGGGTGAAGAGCAGCGTGAACTGGACGTCCTCCACCGACTCGCGGATGGAGATCGAGGCGTCGGAGTGCACCCGCAGGGACACCGCGGCCGGAAGCTGCGCCTCGAGCTCCGGCAGCAGCCGTTTCACGGCCGCGGCGGTCTCCACGGTGTTCGTTCCCGGCTGGCGGTAGACGGCGAGCCCGATGGCCCGGCGGTCGTCGAACCAGGCGGCCGTCTTGTTGTTTTCGACGCTGTCCAACGCCGTGCCGAGGTCCGCGATGCGCACGGGACGGCCCTCCCGGTAGGCGACGACGACCTCGCGGTAAGGGGCGGCGGTGAGGAGGCGGCCGCTCGAGCGCACGGTAAGGGCCTGCTCGGCTCCGGAGAGGGTGCCGGTCGGGAGGTTCACGTTGGCCCGCGCGACGGCCTCGGCCACCTGGTCGAGACCCAGCCCCCGGGAGGCGAGCTCCTCGGGGTCGACCTGGATGCGCACGGCGTATTTCTGGGCGCCGAACACCTGGACCTGGGCCACCCCGCTCACCATGGAAATGCGCTGGGCGATCAGGGTCTCGCCGTACTCGTGCAACCGATGCATCGGCAGCGTGGCCGAGGTGAGGGCCAGGCGCAGGATCGGCTGCTCGGCCGGGTTGATCTTGCGGAAGGTGGGCGGGGTCGGCATCTCCCGCGGCAGGTTGCGGGAGGCCCGGGCGATCGCCACCTGGACGTCCTGGGCGGCCGCGTCGATGTCGCGGTGGAGGGCGAACTGCAGCGTGATCTGGGTCTGGCCGAGCGCGCTGCTCGAGCTCATCGAGTCCAGGCCGTCGATCGCCGAGAATTCGCGCTCGAGGGGGGTGGCCACCGAGGAGGCCATCGTCGCCGGGCTCGCCCCCGGAAGCGAGGCCGTCACCTGGATCGTGGGGAAGTCGACGTTGGGCAGGTCGCTCACCGGCAGCCGGCGGTAGGCGAGCAGCCCGAAGAGGAGAACGGAGGCCATGACCAGCGTGGTCATGACCGGCCGCCGGATGAACGGGGCGGACACGTTCATGGGGAGACGACCTGGACCCGCGCGCCGGCCGTGAGCCGGATCTGGCCTTCGACGACGACCGCCTCCCCGGCGGTCAGGCCGGCCCGGACGACGACCGCCTCGTCGACCGTCGGCCCCGTTTCCACCGGCCGCGGCTCGGCCGTCGCCTCGGGGGTCACGACGTAGACGAAATCCCCCTGTTGCCCGCTCTGCAGGGCGACGGCCGGGATGACGAGCGCCTCGGGGAGGGTCGTGAGGGTGAGCACCGCGTGGACGAATTGCCCGGGCCACAGCAGGCGGTCGCGGTTTTCAAAGCGGGCCTTGAGGAGCACGGTCCCCGTCTGCTCATCTACGCGGGGATCGAAAAACTCGACCCGCCCGGTTTCCGCCACGGGTCCGGCGCCGGGGACAATCGCCTCGACCGCGAGCGGTTCCCCGGCGGCCCGGCGGGCGGCGATTTCCGGCAGGTGCCGCTGGGGCACGGCGAAGCGGACGAAGACGGGCTGGATGCGGTAGAGCTCCACCAGGCCGCCCTTGTCGTCGTTCGCCTTGATCTGGGCCCCCTCGTCGACGAGCCTCCTGCCGGCGACGCCGTCGAGCGGCGAGCGGATGAAGCAGTATTCGTGCTGGAGGAGGGCGCGCTCCAGGGCGGCCCGGTCGGCTTCCACCGCGGCCCGCAGGGCTTTCGCGTTGGCGAGCAACTGTTCGTAACGGTCGGCGCTCACGGAGTTCCGGGAGGCGAGCTCGGCGTAGCGGGGGATGTCGCGCTCGGCTTTTTCGGCGAGCGCCTCGTCGCGCTCCAGGCGGGCGCGGGCTTCCCGGACCGCGGCCTCGTAGGGGCGCGGGTCGATCGTGAAGAGCAGCGCCCCCCGCGCGACCGTGTCCCCCTCGCGGAAATGGACCTGCCGGAGCTGCCCGTCGACCTGCGATTTGACGAGCACGGCGGCGTCCGCCTCCACCGTGCCGACGGCGCGGAGCCGGATCGGGACGGGCCGGCGTTCGACGAGGGCCGTTTTGACGGGTACCGGGGGCCGCGGGGGGCCCGAGGGCGGCGTTCCCTCGCTGCGCCACGCCATCCAGGCCGCCAGCCCGAGCGCGGCGAGGAGGGCCGGCCCGAGCCGGGGGAAGAGCCGGGAGGCGCGGCGGGGCGCCGCGGGCGCGGCGGGGGGGCGATCGGCAGGGGCGGCGTTCGTCATCGGCGATGTCCGGCTGCAGGCAGCCGCGGATCATGATCTCACGGCGGAGGCTTCCCGGCAAGGGTCTCCCGCGAATCCCTCTCCCGCGCGCCTCACCTCCGGGTGAACTCGAAGCCGGGCAGGCTGACGGCGCGCTCGAGGCGCGAAAGCCCCCAGCTCGCCAGCGAGACGAGCAGGAGGTAGACCCCCCCCACCACGAAAAAGACTTCGAGGTACTTGAAAAAGAGCGAGGCGAGGATCTTCGCCTCGCCGGTCAGCTCGATGCAGGTGATCGTGTAGGCGAGCGAGGAGTACTTGATCAGGTAGATCAGCTCGTTGCCGCAGCCGGGGATCGCCCGGCGGATGGCCTGGGGCAACAGGATCGAGCAGACCGCCCGGCCGCGGCTGAACCCCAGGGCGCGCGCCGCCTGAAGCTGTCCCTGCCGGATCGAGCGCAGCGCCCCGCGGACGTACTCCGCGTGGTAGGCGCCGCCGCAGAGCGAAAAGCCGATCACCGCCGCGGCGAAGGGGCTGAGGTAGATGCCGAGCTGCGGCAGCCCGAAATACCAGAGGTAGAGCTGCACCATGAGCGGAAAGCCCCGGAACACGAGCCCGTAGCCCTCGGCCGCACGCCGCCAGAAGGGCCTCCCGTAGACGCGCAGCGTTCCGGCGAGTACGCCGATCGCGAGCCCGAAGAGGGCCGAGGGGAGGATGAGGGCGATCGAGACCTTCAGCCCGCGCCACAGGGCGGGGGCGAGCTCCTGGGTGTAGAAGGGAAGATCGGTCACGCCGGGTTGCCCTCTCGAGGAGTCCTCGGCGACTCCCCGCCGTGCAATCCCGCGATTCGCGCGCAGAAGGCGCGCGTGCGCTCGAGGCGGGCGTTTCGCAGGATGAGATCGGGCGGCCCCTGCTCGAGGATCACGCCGTTTTCCATGAAGAGGATTTCATGGGCGAGCTTGGCGGCGAAGCCGAGCTCATGGGTGACGAGCAGCATGGTCATGCCGCCGGCGGCGAGATCGCGGATCACGGCGTGGACCTCGCCGATCAGCTCCGGGTCGAGGGCCGAGGTCGGCTCGTCGAGCAGCATGACCTCGGGGTCCATGGCGAGGGCGCGGGCGATCGAAACGCGCTGCTTCTGCCCGCCCGAGAGCTCTGCGGGATACTTGTGGGCGTGTTCCCGGAGGCCCACGCGGGCCAGCTCGGCCAGGGCGCGCTCGCGGGCCTCGCGCCGCGGGATCTTCTTCACCCGCACCAGCCCGATCTGCACGTTGTCGAGCGCGCTCAAGTGATCGAAGAGGTTGAAGTCCTGGAAGATCATGCCGACCTTCTGGCGGTAGGCGTAGAGGCGCGGCTTGTCGTCCGGGTCGATCGGCTGCTCGTGCAGCAGCACCCGCCCGCGCTCGAAGCCGACGAGGAAGTTGATGCAGTGCAGGAGCGTGCTCTTGCCGCTGCCCGAGGGCCCGATGATCACCTTGATGTCCCCGGCGAAGAGCTCGAGGGAAACCCCCTTCAGCACCTCCTGATCGGCGAAGCGCTTGTGGATGTCTTCCAGGCGCAGGATCGGCCGGCGCGGGTCCATGGGTTCGGAGCCTCCCTCAGCGCAGGTAGCCCGCCAAGGCGAAGCGTTCCTCCAGACGGTGCAGGAGTCGGGTCCCCGCCCAGGTGAGCCCCATGTAGATCAGGCCGACCAGCAGGTAGAGCCAAAAGTGCTGGTAGGTGCGTGCGGCCGTGTGGTGTGTGCGCGCCATGAGCTCGGCCACGCCCAGGGCGTAGGTGATGGCCGAGTCCTTCATGAGGACGGTGTACTCGTTGGACCAGCCGGGCAGGGCGAGGCGCAGGGCCTGCGGCAGGACCACGAAGACGATGGCGCCCGCGTCGCTCATGCCGATCGCCCGCGCGGCCTTCATCTGCCCCTCGGGGACGGAAAGGATCGCGCCGCGCAGGATCTGGGCCTGGTAGGCGGAGCTGATCAGCCCGAGCACGAGGACCGCCACGCTGAAGGGGCGGAGGTCGATCTCGAGCGCGCCGAGGATGCCGAAGTAGACCAGAAACAGCAGGACCAGGAGCGGGATCCCGCGGAAGAACCAGACGTAGACGCCGATCCCGCGCCGCAGCCCCCGGGGGCCGTAGACCTGCCCGACCGCCAGCAGCAGGCCGAGGGCGAACCCCATGGACAGGGCGCCGGCGACCACCGCGAGCGTGGTGCCGATCCCTCCCAGGATGTAGGGAAGCCCCTCGAGGACCGCCGCCAGACCGGTATGCATGGGGGGTCAAGACGCCGGGAAGGCCGCGGTGGGGCGCGGCCTTCCCGGGAAGAGATCGGCGGGGGGAGCGGCCGGGCCGACCCCCCCGCGCCCCGCGCTCAGCGCAGGTCCCATTTCTTCACGAGTTCCTGGAAGCTCGGCGAGGCCTTGAGCCGCTTCCAGCCCTCGTTCAACTTGTTGAGCAGCTCGGTGTCCTCCTTGCGCACGGCATAGCCGTAGTTCGTGTCGGGCTGGCCGTAGTCGCCGATGCTCTTCACCTTGAGCCCCTTGTCCCGCGCGTTCTTGAGGGCGGTGTTCGACACCGCGGCGCAGTCGGCGCGGCCGTTGGCCACGTCCTCGATCGCCAGCGGCGTGGTGTCGTAGGACTTGAGCTCGAAGGAATAGCCCTTCTTCAGGAGGTTTTCGGTCATCCACTTGGACTCGGCGCTCCCGCGCAGGAGCGCGATCTTGCGGCCGGGCTCGAGGCATTGCTTCGCGGTGAGGGGGGAATCCTCGCGCACCACGAGCCGCTGTTGCACGGTCCAGTAGGGCTCCGTGAAATTGACGGCCGCCTGTCGCTCGGGGGTGATGCTCATGCCGGAGGCGATGATGTCGATTTTCTTCGACTGCAGCGTGGGGACGATCGCCGCCCAGTCGGTCGGCTGGTGTTTGACCTTGAAGCCCATTTCCTTGGCGATCCAGTCGAGGGCGTCGATGTCGAACCCCGCGGGTTTGCCGTTTTTGTCCACGAACGAAAACGGCGGGTAATCGGCGTCGAAGCCGTTGATGTAGACCTTTTCCTGGGCTCCGGCCGGCGTCCCGAAGAGCACGCAGGCGCAAAGCACCGCCCCGAGGATGGCAACCGTCTTCTTTCCCATGATCTCCGATCTCCTTCCGAGTGAACTGGGGCCGCACGGCGGCAACCGGCGGCGGCCCCCCCGCCGTTTTCGCCCGGGCGGTGCCAGGGGGGGCGCCGCATCGCTCTCCATAGACCAAAGCCGCGGCGGCGACAAGCCCTCCGCTCAGGGGCGCTCGGCCGCTTCCGGCTCCTCCGGTTCTCGCCGCACGAGCACCTTGTCCACCCGGTGGCCGTCCATGTCCACGACCTCGAAGCGGAATCCCTTCCAGGCGAAGCTGTCGCCCGCGCGCGGGATGCGGTCGAGGTAGGCCATCACCATGCCGCCGAGGGTTTGGTAGAGGTTTTCGTCCTCGAAGGGAAGCTCCTCGAGGTCGAGCACTTCCTTGAGCTCGTCCGCCGGGACCTTGCCGTCCATCAGGTAGGAGCCGTCTTCGCGGCGGATGATTTCCTCCTCGTCGTCCTCTTCCGGGGTGGGGATGTCGCCCACGATCGCCTCGAGGACGTCGCTCGTCGTCACCAGGCCCTGGAAGCCGCCGTGCTCGTCGATGACCACGGCGACGTGGGTGCGCTTTTTCTTGAAGCGCTCGAGCATCGCGAGGGCGGACATGGTCTCGGGGATGAAGAGCGCGGGCCGCAGGATGGCGCGGAGGTCGGTCGGCCGACACCCCAGGTGCTGGGAGAGGAGGTCCTTCGTGTTCACCATGCCGATCACGCGGTCGATCTCGTCCTCGGCGACCGGGTAGTGGGTGTGCGAGGAAGAGGTGATCTTGCGCTGGATCTCCTCGGGGGGGTCGTTGACGTCGAGCCAGATGACGTCCGGCCGGGGGGTCATGATCGCGCTGACCGTGCGGTCGCCCAGGCGGAAGACGCGCTCGACCATTTCCTGTTCGGTCGGCTCGAAGACCCCCTCCTGGGTCCCTTGCTCGATCATGAGCTTGACCTCTTCCTCGGTGACCGAGGCCTCGGCCGAGGGCTTGATCGCGAAGAGGCGCAAAACGAGGGTCGAGGCGAAGGCGAGCAGCCGCACGAGCGGCGCGGCGAGCCAGGCGAGCGAGCGCATCGCCGGGGCGAACGCGGCGGCCAACCGCTCGGCGTGCTGCAGGGCGATCTGCTTGGGGACGAGTTCGCCGAGGATCAGCGTGAGCAGGGTGATCCCCAGCACGACGGCGCTCAGGCTCACGGCCGCGCCGTGGGGGGCGATCCAGGAGATGCGGTTCAGCTCCGGGGCGAGCCGGTCGGCGATCGTCGCCCCGCCGTAGGCGCCGGCCAGGATGCCGACGAGCGTGATGCCGATCTGGATCGTGGAGAGAAAGGTGGCGGGGTGGTTGGCGAGCTCGAGGGCGATGCGCGCCCGCTCGTCGCCTTCCTCGGCCCGCTGCTGGAGGCGGGCCTTGCGGGAGGAGACGATGGCGATTTCCGCCATCGAAAACAAGCCGTTGGCGGCGATCAACGCGAGGAGGACGATGAGCTGGGTACTGAATGACTCCATTGAGGGCGCCGCAAGCGAACGGGATGGAGGGCACGTCTGCGGGTGGCCGCCGGGCGACTTCCGCCCGCACTATAGGCGAGAGCGCAGGGCAAGACAATCCCTTTTTCGGGATGCGCCCGGCCCGCCGGGGGCCGCGGCGAGGGCGCTTCACCCGGCGAGGAGGCTCCAGGCCATGCGGCTGGCGACGAGGAGGAGAAACCCCGCGAAAATCCGCTTCAGGCGCGAAACCGGCAGGCGGTGGGCGAGCCGGGCGCCGAGGGGGGCGGTGAGCATGCTGAAGAGGGCGATCCCGAGGAGGGCGGGCAGGTGCAGGAAGCCCAGGTTCAGGGGGGGGAGCGCGGGAAGTCCCCAGCCGTTCACGATGTAGCCCAGGGTCCCGGCCACGGCGATCGGAAAGCCGATGGCGGCCGAGGTCCCGATCGCCTGGTGCAGGGGGACGTTGCACCAGGCGAGGAACGGCACCGACAGCGAGCCGCCGCCGATGCCGACCAGGCTGGAGACGACCCCGATCACCGTCCCGGCGGCGAACATGCCCAAGGCGCCGGGGAGCTCACGGGTCGGCTTGGGCTTGTAGTCGGCGAGCATTTGCACGGCGACGTAGTAGAGAAAGCAGACGAAAAAGACCTTGAGGGCGTGCGTCGAGAGCCAGGCGGCGATCCAGGTGCCGCCGAAGGTGCCGAGGAGGATTCCCGGGCTGATGCTCCAGACGACCGGCCAGCGCACCGCCCCGCGCCGGTGGTGGGCGCGGAAGCTCGAGATCGAGGTGAAGACGATGCTCCCGAGCGAGGTGGCGAGCGCCATCTGCATGATGTGGGGGGGGGCGAACCCCTGGGCGTTGAAAAGAAAGACGAGCATGGGGACGATCACGATGCCGCCGCCCACGCCGAGCAGCCCGGCCAAGATGCCGGCCAGGGCGCCGAAGACGGGATAGAGCAACCAGAGGAGCATGCCGGAGACCTTTCCTGTGCGCGAATCGCGCGGGGACTATACTCCCGACGGTCCGGCGGGGAAAGGGCCCTTCCGCCGGCCGCCTTGCCCCCCGCGGCAAACCTCTGGTATGGGGCTTCGGGAAGGCGGTGCTTTTTCGTCGAAGGAGGGTTCCCGGTGCAGGTCGTCATGGCCGCGGCCGAAAACGCAGCCCTGCGTGGGGGCAAGGTGGGGGGGCTGGCCGACGCCGTGGCCGGGTCGGCCACGGGGCTTGCCCGCCTCGGCTGCCGCGTCGCGGTCGTCACGCCCGCCTACGGCTTTCTCCACCGCCTCAACCCCGCCCGCCCCGTGGCCGAGGTCGTTTTCCCCTTCGGCGGCGGGGAGGAGCGGGCCGCCCTCTTCGAGCTCCGCCCCGCTTCCGGCGCGGACGTCGGCGTGCGGCACCTCGTCGTCGATCACCCGGCCTTTGCCGACGGCGCCGATCGCCGCGAGATCTATCGAAGCGACCCGCCGCAGGCCCCCTTCGCGACCGACGCCACGCGGTTCGCCCGGTTCGCCGCGGCCTTCTGCCGCGCCCTCGCCTCCGGGGTCCTGGGCGCGGCCGAGGTGCTGCATCTCCACGACTGGCACACCGGCTTCATCCTTCTCCTCCGGCGCGGCGATCCCGGCCTGCGTCTGCCGGGGGGGCTGCGCACCGTCTTTTCGATCCACAACCTCGCCCTCCAGGGGATCCGGCCCCTCGGGGGCGACCCCTCGTCGCTTTCCGCCTGGTTCCCGCATCTTTCCTTTCCGCGCGCGGAGATCGCCGACCCCCGCTGGCCGCATTGCCTGAACCCCATGGCGGTGGGAATCCGCCTTGCGGACGCAGTGCACACGGTGTCCCCCTCGTACGCCCGGGAAATCCTGCTGCCGAGCGACCCGCCGCGCTTTTTCGGCGGCGAGGGGCTGGAGTCCGACCTGCAGGCGGCCGCGGCCGAGGGCCGCCTGCACGGGATCCTGAACGGCGCCCCCGACGAGGACCCCCCCGGGGCGGTGCCCCCGTCCCTCGAGGCGCTCGGGGAGATCCTGCGGGAGGCGGTTCGGGGCTGGGCGGGGGGTGCGGCGGCCGTGCCGGGGGTGCATTTCGTCGCCCACGGCCGGCTGGAGGAGATCTCCCGCCGGGGCCTTCGCCCCCGTCCCCTGCTGACGGCGGTCACGCGCGCGGTCCCCCAGAAGCTCTTTCTTTTGCTCGCGCCCGCGGAGGACGGACGGGCGGCGCTCGAGCACATCCTCGACCGGATCGAGCCCGAGGGGAGTTTTCTGCTGCTCGGTGCGGGCGACCCCGGCGTCGAGGGCGTTCTCGCGGCGACGGCGGCCCGCCGCCGCAGCCTGGTCTTTTTGAACGGCTATGCCGAGGAGGCGGCGCGGGCGCTCTATCGCGCCGGGGACCTCTTTCTCATGCCGAGCTCCTTCGAGCCCTGCGGGATCAGCCAGATGCGGGCCATGGCCGCCGGACAGCCCTGCCTCGTGCACCTCGTGGGGGGGCTGCGCGACACCGTGCGACCGGGCGAAAACGGCTTCGGCTTCACGGGGCGGACCGTCGCCGAGCAGGTGCGGGGGTTGCTCGAGTGCTGCGACGAGGCTCTCGGGCTCCTGCGCCATCGCCCCCGAGAGTGGGAAGCCCTGCGGCAACGGGCGGCCTCCACGCGGTTTTCGTGGACGGATGCGGCGCGGGCCTACCTCGAGCGGCTCTACCGGCCGCGCCCCGCCTGAGGCGTGTTGCCCCCGGCCGCCGCCGCAAGGGCGCGGAACAGCTTGAGCGCGAAGGGGTCTTCGCGAAAGGTGCCCTCCGGGTGCCACTGGACGCCCAGCACGAAGGGCTTGCCCGGGTGCTCGAGCGCCTCGATCACCCCGTCGCGGGCCCGGGCCACGGGGCGAAGGCCCGGCGCGACCTGCTTGACCGCCTGGTGGTGCTTGCCGTTCACCCAGATTTCGCGCCGGCGAAGGATGCGCGCCAGCAGGCTCCCCGGCTCGATCCGCACCGTATGCGTGCGAACGGCCTTGTCGACCTTGGGCGTGTGGCAGATCGCCTCCGGGCGCTGGGAGGCGAGGTCCTGGTAGAGGCTGCCCCCCAGGGCGACGTTCAGCACCTGGACCCCCCGGCAGACCCCGAGCAGCGGCAGCCCCCGCTCCACGGCCAGGCGTGCCAGCACGATCTCCATCTCGTCGAGCGCCTCGTCCACCTCTCCCAAGCCGGCCGCCGGCTCCTCGCCGTAGCGGCGGGGGTGCACATCGGGACCGCCGCTCAGGATCACCCCCTGGACCCCCGCGAGCACCCGCCGCAGGCTCTGCCCGCTCTGGGGGGTCGGGATCAACACCGGGGCGCCGCCCGCCGCCAGCACCGCGTGGCTGTAGTCGGAGAAGGTGTAATCCAGGAAATGGCCGAGCGAGTAGAGTCCCCAGGCGCCGCCGGTCAAGCGCGAGCAGGTGATGCCGATCAGCGGCGGGGTCGAGAGGGAGGCGGTCGCGGTCATCGGTTCCTCCTTCAGGCCTCGAAGGTCCCCTTCACGCGGGGTTTCCCGCGCTCGACCAGACACCGTCCCCGGGCGAAGACCGTGTCGATCTCGAGCCGGCGGTCGAGGAGGAGCAGGTCGGCATCCTTCCCCGGGGCGAGGCTCCCCTTGCGGTCGAAGAGACCGGCGCGCCGGGCGGGGTTCACGGTGACGAGCGCCAGCGCCTCCGCGAGCGGAAGCCCCTCCCGGACCAGACGCCTCCAGTCCTCGGTGAGGCTTTCGATCTCGCCCACGGCCAGCCGCACGACGCGGCCGCGGGCGTCGAAGACCGGCATCGACCCGTTCGAATCCGAGCTCAGGCTGATCCGCTCGAGGGGGACCCCGGCCGCGAGCGCCTGCCGCACCGCCTCGACCACGGTGGGGCGGAAGTTCAGGTTCCTCCCCCGGGCCGTGATATCGATGAAGCCGCCCTCGCGGGCGAAGGCGACCGCCTCCTCGAGCAGGGCCGGCGTCCGGTTCACGTGGGTCGGCAGGAACTGCCCGATCGGGATCTCGGTTTCGCGCACCAGGCGCCGCAGCGGCTCAAGCCCCCGCGGCCCGGCCCCGACGTGCAGGTGGACCAGCCCCGCCTTGCCCCCCAGCATCCCGCCCACGCGCGCCTCGGCCGCGATGCGGCAGAGCTCCTCGAAGGTCGGCTGCGACGAGCGGTGGTCGGAGATGGCGACCTCGCCGACGCCGATCACCGCCGGCAGCAGCGCGAGGTCCTTGCGCAGGCTGCCGGTGACGGTGGCGAGCGGCAGCTGGTAGGAGCCGCTGTAGACGAAGGCCGAAATCCCCTCGGCGGTGAGCTGCATCGCCTTGGCCAGCAGGCTTTCGGGCCGGCGCGTGACGTCGTCGGTGCCGAGGAGGCCGACCACGGTGGTCACCCCCGCGCGGGTGATCCGCGAGAGGGTGATCTCGGGGGCGCGGCTCGCCGGCCCCGCTTCGCCCCCGCCGCCCAGCAGGTGGACGTGCAGGTCGACGAAGCCCGGGACGGCCAGTTTCCCCGCGGCCGCAACGCGCCGCGCCCCGAGCTCCCGCGGCAGATCGATCCGCGGGGCGATGCGGGCGATCCGTTCGCCGGCGAGGAGAAGATCGTTTCGGCCGAGGGGCTCCGGGGCGTAGACCTCGGCACCGGTGATCAGGGTGAAAAACGGGGCGCTCGGGCGCGGGGGCATGGGCGTTTCCTCCTTGCTGGGCACGCGGAACCGGCGTGCCCGGGTCAGTACAGGTGGCAGGCGACCTGCCTTCCGTCGGCGAGCCGCCGGAAGGCCGGCTCTTCGCTCCGACACACGGGCATCGCCCGGGGGCAGCGGGTGTGGAAGCGGCACCCGGGCGGAGGGTTCACGGGGCTCGGCACGTCGCCCTCGAGCACCGGCCCGGATTCCCGGCGGCGGGGATCGGTCTTCGGGACCGCGGCGAGCAGCGCCTGGGTGTAGGGATGGGCCGGCTGCTCGAAGAGGGCGCGCTTGGCGGCGAGCTCGACGATTTTGCCGAGATACATCACGGCGACCCGGTCGCTGATGTGTCGGATGACGCCGATGTTGTGCGAGATGAACAGGTAGGTCAGCCCGAAGCGCGCCTGGAGGTCGCGCAGGAGGTTCAGGATCTGGGCCTGCACGGAGACGTCGAGGGCGGAGGTGGGCTCGTCGGCGACGATCAACCGCGGCCGGGTGGCGATCGCCCGCGCGATGCCGATCCGCTGTCGCTGGCCGCCGGAGAACTCGTGGGGATAGCGGCCGAGCTGGTCGCGCCGCAGGCCGACGGCCTCGAGCAGTTCGGCGACCCGGTCGTCGCGCTCGGCACGGCGGGCGATGCCGTGGATCTCCATCGGGCGGCCCACGATTTCGGCGACCGTCATCCGCGGGTTGAGCGAGGCGAAGGGGTCCTGGAAGATGATCTGGAAGGACCGCCGGCGGGCGAGAAGCGCCCGGCGGTCGAGCCGGGCGAGGGATTCGCCCTCGAAAAGCACCTCGCCCGCCGTGGGCTCGATCAGGCGGATGGCGAGCCGGCCGGCCGTGGTCTTGCCGCAGCCGGATTCGCCGACGAGCCCCAGGGTTTCCCCCGGGCGGATGGCGAAGTCGATCCCGTCCACGGCGCGGACGAAGAGCCTCGTGCCGGCCAGGCCGCGCGTCACCGCGAAATGCTTCACCAGGCCGCGGACCTCGAGCAGCGCATCCGTCATGGGCCCTCCCCCCCCTCCGGGTAGAGGTGGCAGGCGACGCGGTGCCCCGGGGCGACCCGGCGCATGGCCGGCCGCTTTCGGTCGCAGGGGGCGAAGCGCCGCTCGCAGCGCGGGTGGAAGGGGCAGCCCGCGGGCGGCCGGGAAAGATCGGGCACCGTCCCGGGGATCACGGCGAGGGAGGTCCGCTCCTCCTCGACGGGGGGGATCGCCCCCCAGAGGCCCTGCGTGTAGGGGTGGCGCGGGGTCTCGAAGATGTCGACGACGCCCGCCTCCTCGACGATCCCGCCCGCGTACATGACCGCCACCCGGTCGCACATCTGGGCGACGACCCCGAGGTCGTGGGTGATGAGCAGGATGGCGGTGCCGAGCTCGCGGCGCATCTCTTGGAGCAATCGAAGGATCTGGGCCTGGATGGTGACGTCGAGCGCGGTGGTGGGCTCGTCGGCGATCAGGAGCGCGGGGCGGCAGGAGAGCTCCATGGCGATCATCACCCGCTGCCGCATGCCCCCGCTCAGCTGGTGGGGGTAGCAGCGGGCGACCTTTTCCGCCTCGGGGATGCGCACCCGGGCGAGCATCGCGACCGCGGCCTTCCAGGCTTCCTCGCGGTCGAGCCCCTGGTGGAGGGCGATGACCTCCCGCATCTGCTGCCCCACGCGGAAGACGGGGTTGAGCGAGGTCATCGGCTCCTGGAAGATCATGGAGATTTCTTTTCCGCGGAAGGCGCGCATCCGCTCGGGGGGAAGGGAGAGGAGCTCGGTTTCCCGGAAGCGGATCGAGCCGGAGACGATTTTCCCGGGCGGAAAGGGGATCAGCCGCAGGATCGAGAGCGCGGTCACCGACTTGCCGCAGCCGGTTTCGCCCACGATCCCGTAGACCTCCCCCTCGGCGATGTCGAAGGAGACGCCGTCGAGGGCGCGGACGACCTTGCCCGCCGAGACGAAGTGGGTCCGCAGATCGCGCACGGAGAGCAGCGGCGCCATCGGGAGCTAATCCTTGAGCCGCGGGTCGAGCGAGTCCCGCAGGCCGTCGCCGAAGAGGTTGAAGCCCAGCACCACGAGCATGATGGCCAGCCCCGGGAAGGTGGCGACATGCGGGGCGGTGATGAGGTAGGGGCGGGCGTTGGAGAGCATCGCCCCCCACTCGGGGTGCGGCGGCTGCACCCCCAGGCCGAGAAAGCTCAGCCCCGAGGCCGTGAGCAGCACCGTCGCCATGCGCAGCGTCGTCTGGATGATGATCGGGGCCATCGCGTTCGGCAGGAGGTGGCGGAAGAGGATGCTCGCATCCCCTTCGCCGGCGGCGCGCGCCGCCTCGACGAACTCTTTCTCTTTCAGGCTCAGGATCGAGCCGCGCACGATGCGCGCAAACTGCGGGATGGAATAGATGCCGGCCGCGAGCATCAGGTTGAGCAGCCCGGGCCCGAGGACGGCGATGATCGAGATGGCGAGGAAGATCCCGGGAAAGGCGAGCAGGATGTCCATCGCGCGCATGATGGCGTGGTCCGCCCAGCCGCCGTAGTAGCCGCCCAGCAGCCCGAGCAGGCAGCCGGCGACGAGGGCGATCAGGACGGCGACGAGCTGGATCTGGAGCGAGACCCGCGCGCCGTAGAGGATCCGGCTGAAGATGTCGCGGCCGAGCTCGTCGGTGCCCAGCCAGTGCTCGGCCGAGGGCGGCTCGAGCCGCCGGCCGAGGTCCCCCCGGTCGGGGGCGAAGGGGGCGATCGCGGGGGCGAAGATCGCGGTCAAGACGAAGACGGCCACGACGACGCCGCCGACGAGGGCCGCGCGGTTGCGCCGGAGGCGCCGCCAGACGTCGGCGGCCTGGCTGGTCCGGGGAAAGGGCTCATTCATAGCGGATCTTCGGGTCAACCAGGGCGTAGGCGATGTCGGTGAGCAGGTTCACGAGCACGAAGGTCGTGGCGACGAGCAGCATCGCCCCCTGCACCACGGCGTAGTCGCGCTGGAAGATGCCCTCGACCATCAGGCGGCCGACGCCGGGCAGCGAAAAGACGGTCTCGGTCAGCACCGCCCCGCCGAGCATGTAGCCGAACTCGAGGCCGAAGACCGTGATCACGGGGATCATCGCGTTCTTGAGCGCGTGCTTGTAAATCACCACCGTCTCCCGCAGGCCGTTCGCCCGGGCGGTGCGGATGTAGTCCTGGCGGATCACCTCGAGCATCGAGGCGCGCGTCATGCGGGCGATCACGGCCGCCGAGGCCGCCCCGAGGGCCACGGCGGGCAGGATGAGGTGGCGGAGCTCGCCCGAGCCGCCGGCGGGGAACCAGCGCAGGTGCACGGAAAAGACGAGCATGAGCAGCAGCCCGAGCCAGAAGATCGGCATGGAGATGCCGAACAGGGCGCCGACCATGCTCGCGTGGTCGAAGAGCGAGTACTGGCGGGTGGCCGACACCACGCCGGCAAACAGGCCGATGGCGGCCGCGATCAGGATCGAGAGAAAGGAGAGCTTCACCGTGAAGGAAAAGCGCTGCAGGAGCAGATGGATCACCGGCTCGCGGTTGCGGATGGAGATGCCGAAATCGCCCTGGACGGCGCGGGCGACGAAGCGCAGGTACTGCCGGTGGAGCGGTTGGTCGAAGCCGTACTCCTTGCGCACGGCCTCGATGAACTCGGGGTTGGCGTCCTCGCCGGCCAGGAGCACCGCCGGGTCCCCCGGCACGATCTGCAGGAGCGAAAAGGAAACCAGGGTCACCCCGAAGAGGACCGGGACGAGCATCGCCAAGCGCTTGAGGACGTAGCGGATCATGCGGGCTCCGGCCCCTGGCCGCTTTCCGCGGGGCTTCCCGCGCGACGGCGGGAAGCCCCGCGGCGGGGCTCATTTCTCGAGGTGGGTGTTCTGGTCGAAGTAGGTGAGCTCGAGGGGCGAGTTGATCACGCCCTTCAGCTTCTTCGTGTAGCCGATCGTCTCCTTGGTCACCAGGATCGGGATCTGGGGCACCTCGCGGTGGAGGATCTCCTGGGCGAGCTTGAGGTACTTGTCGCGCTCGGCCTGGACCGTGGCCTTGGTCAGCTTGTCGACGTAGTCGTCGAACTCCTTGTTCGAATAGAAGATGCGGTTGTTGCCCTTGGGCACCCACTGGTCGCTGTGGTAGAGGGGATAGAGGATCCAGCGGGCCTCGGCCGACGAGGGCGCCCAGCCCAGGAGGAAGATCTCGACGTCGGTCTGGTCGACGGGCTTGCGGGTCGCGGCGAGGTAGGCCGCCCACTCCATCGTCCCGAGGCTCACCTCGATGCCCGCCTGCTTCCACTGCTGCTGCAGGGCCTGGGCCATCTCGTAGTCCTTGGGGTAGCGGCCCATCGGGCTGATGAAGCGCGCCTTGAGGCCGTTCGGGTAGCCCGCCTCGGCGAGGAGCTTCTTGGCCTTCTCCGGGTCGAAGGGGTGGGCCGGCAGCGGGACGTAGCCCGTGGTCCGCGGGGCGACGATGTTGCTCGCGGGGAGCGCCCGGCCGCGGTAGAGGTTTCTCACGATCGAGTCGCGGTCGGTGGCCAGGTTGAAGGCCTGGCGCACCCGCACGTCGGAGAAGGGTTTTTTCTGGCAGTTGAAGCCCACGTAGAGCACGCGCAGGGTTTCGGCCGAGTCGAGCTGGAGGCGCGCGTCCTTCTCCAGCCTCGGAATGTCCTCGGCGGGAAGCCGGACGGCCAAGTGGGCGTCCCCCGACTGCAGCATCATCACGCGCGCCGCGTCCTCCTTCACGGTCTTGATCACGATCTTTTCGAGCTTGGGTTTGCCGCCCCAGTAGGCGTCGTTGCGCGCCAGCGTCAGGTGGTCGCCGTGCACCCACTCGACGAACTTGAAGGGGCCGGTGCCCACCGGCTTGCGGGCGATGTCCTTGCCGAGCGCCTTGTGCGCCGCGGGGCTGCCGATCCCCGAGGCGCTGTGGGCGAGGTTGTTCAGGAAGAAGGCGAAGGGGGTCTTCAGGTTCATCCGCACCGTGTAGGGGTCGACCACGGTCACCGACTCGACGAAGGGGGTGTAGAGGGCGGCCCGCGAGGGCTTCTCCGGGCCGAGCATGCGCTCGACGAAGTACTTCACGGCCTCGGCGTTGAAGGGGGTGCCGTCGTGGAAGCTCACCCCCTTGCGCAGAAAAAACGTCCAGCTCAACCCGTCGGGGGCCTGCTCCCAGCGCTCGGCCAGGCCGGGCACGAGGTTGAGCTTGGCGTCGAACTTGACGAGGTTCTCGTAGATCATCCGGTTGACGGCCTCGGAGGGGTTGCTCTCGGCGTTCGGGGGATCCAGGCTGTCGGGGTCGGCGCCGGCGGCGTAGATGACCGTCTGGGCCGGCGCGGCTCCGGGGCCGAAGGCGAGCAGGGCGGCCAGAACGAGCGTTGCGGCAACAAGGGCGCGCTTCATGGGGACCTCCTTTCGCTGGGCTGCGAGGATGAGGAAACGATGCGCAGACGGGCGCCGGGGCGTGCGGCTCCCGGGCGCCGCTTCCGAACGTTGATCCGGTTATAGGCGCTCGCCGCCGCCGGGGCAAGAGGGGGGGGGCGGGGTCTTGACACGGCGAACTGATATCTGATACATCAGACGGCGTCCCGGCGAGCCTTCATGGACCCTTCCGGCCCGGGCGGCACGGCCCCCCGGGCGAGGAGCGCAGCGCATGACCCCCGCGGCCCCGGCCCCGGTCAAGATCGACGTGCGCAACCTGACCAAGCGTTTCGGCGACCTGCTCGTCCTCGACGACATCTCCTTCCAGGTCTCCCGCGGGGAGTTCCTGGCCATCGTGGGGCCGACCGGCTGCGGCAAGACCACCTTTCTCAACTGCCTCTCCAAGCTGATCCCGACGAGCGCGGGCGACATCTACATCGACGGCCGTGTCGCCGACCCCCGCGTGCACAACATCTCCTTCGTCTTCCAGGAGCCGACCTGCCTGCCCTGGCGCACGGTGCGCGAGAACGTGGCCTACGGCATGGAGCTCAAGCGCTTCCCCCCGGAAAAGATCCGCGAGCGCGTCGACTACATGCTCGGACTCGTGGGCCTGGCCGAAACCCAGCACCTCTACCCGAACCAGGTCTCGGCGAGCATGGTGCAGCGCATCACCGTGGCGCGTGCCTTCGCCGTGGACCCGGATCTCTTGCTCATGGACGAGCCCTACGGCCAGCTCGACGTCAAGCTGCGCTACTACCTCGAGGACGAGCTCGTCAAGTTGTGGCAGACGCTCAAGGCGACCGTCATCTTCGTCACCCACAACATCGAGGAAGCCGTTTACGTGGCCGAGCGGATCCTGGTGCTCAGCAACAAGCCGACCCGCATCAAGGCCGAGGTGCGGGTCGATCTTCCCCGGCCGCGCAGCCTGATCGACCCGGCCTTCGTCCAAATCCGCAAGCAGGTGACGGAGCTGATCCGCTGGTGGTGATGCCAGCCGCGGCGCCCCGGGCGCCGCTTGTGGAACCCGCAACCGCAAGCAAGGAGGTGAACGGCCGTCAGCAGCAGGTGGGTTTTCCCAACCAACGAATCCCTGTCTACACCCCGGTGTTCGAAAGGAGGCAGACCGATGAAACGGATGGCGATTTGTGTGGCCCTGGCGGTGATCGTTCTCTTCGGCGTGTCCCTGCCCGCGGCGCAGGCCCAGGCGCCCTTCAAGCTCAAGATGAGCTGGCAGCCGGAACACGAAACCTTCTTCCCCTGGCTCGCCAAGCAGCGCGGTTGGGATAAACAGGAAGGCCTCGATCTCGAGCTGACCTACTTCGATTCCGGCATGGCGCAGATGGAGGCCCTGCCCGCCAAGCAGTGGGTTCTCGGCGGAACGGGCGGGGTGCCCATGGTCGTGGGCGCCCTGCGCTACGGCGCCTACATGGTCGGCCTCGGCAACGACGAGTCGATCACCAACAACATTTACGTGCGGCCGGACAGCCCGATCCTCAAGGTCAAGGGGTTCAACCCGAAGTTCCCCGACGTCTACGGCTCGCCCGAGACGGTCAAGGGCAAGACGGTGCTCGTGACCACCGTCTCCTCGGCGCACTACGCCCTGAGTTCCTGGCTGGAAGTCCTCGGGCTGAAGGACAGCGACGTCGTCATCAAGCAGATGGACCAGGCCTCGGCGGTTGCGGCCTTCGAGAAGGGGATCGGCGACATCGTCGGCTTGTGGGCGCCGAACACCTACACGATCGAGGCCAAGGGCTACAAAAAAGTGGCCGATGTGCGCTCGACCGGCCGCGCCCTGCCCATCGTGCTGATCGGGGAGAAGGAGTTCTGCGACAAGAACCCCGAGATCGTGGCCAAGTTCCTGCGCGTCTTTTTGCGCGGCGTCAATTTCCAGCTCAAGCACGGCAGCCACCCCGAGGTCGTGAAGCTCTACCAGAAGTTCATGAAGGACTGGGGCGGCATGGACATCTCGGCGGAGATGGCCAAGCTCGACATCGACCACCACCCCGTCTGGAGTCTTCAAGATCAGCTCAAGCTCTTCGACGCCTCGAAGGGCATGAGCACGGCCCAGAAGTGGCAGACCCAGATCGCCGAGTTCTTCACCGCCCAGGGCCGCTTCAAGCCCGAGGAGTTCGCCAAGGTCAAGGACTCGGCCTACGTGACGGACAAGTTCCTGAAACTCGTCAAGACCCCGATCCCGACCGACGAGCTGAAGTAACCCCGCACCTCCCGGCGGGGGTTTGCCCCGCCGGGAGGTTTTGCACGCCCGGATCCGAGGGGGGACCCAGGGGATGGCCTACGAGGAAGTCAAGGTACGAAAGCCGCTCGGGTTGATTCTGCTCCCGTTCTTCAGCGTGTTCTGCTTTTTTGCCGCCTGGGAGCTGATCGTGCGGATGGAGATCGTGCCGGCGACCATGCTCGCGGCGCCGAGCCAGGTGGGCAGCCTCTTCGTCGACAAGCTGACCGACCCCAACCCCGACGGGGCGACGATTTTCGTCCATGCCTGGGTCAGCATGCAGGAGGCCTTCCTCGGCTACCTCCTCGCGCTCGGCATCGGGCTTCCCCTGGGTCTTTTCATGGGATGGTTCGGGGTGGTGCGCGGCATCGCCCGGCCGATCTTCGAGTTGATCCGGCCGATCCCGCCCATCGCCTGGATTCCCCTCACCGTGTTCTGGTTCGGGATCGGTCTCTGGGGCAAGGTCTTCATCATCTGGCTGGGGGGGGTCGTCCCCTGCGTGATCAACGCCTTCGTCGGCGTACGCATGACCAACCCCACGCTCATCCAGATGGCGCGCACCTACGGCGCCTCGGACTGGCAGATTTTCAGAACGCTCTGCGTCCCCTCCGCCCTGCCCATGGTCTTCGGGGCGCTGCAGATCGCGCTCGCCAGCTGCTGGACCAACCTGGTCGCGGCCGAGCTGCTCGCCGCCGACCAGGGCCTGGGCTACCTGATCACGATGGGGCGCAGGCTCGCGCTGCCGGACATGGTGGTCCTCGGCATGGTGTCGGTCGGGGTCATGGGCGCGATCATCGGGTTGGCGATCGACGAGGTCGAAAAGCGGCTGCTGGCCGGCATCCGGAGGTAAGCGATGGCCGAGATGGAAGAGGGCATCCAGCGGCTGGGGCGCCAGGACCGCGCGATCGCCAACGAGGTGCAGAAGAGCGTCCGCGAGCGGCGGCCCCTCACGCTGCGCCGGGTGATCACCAACGAATACGTCCTGCACGTCGTCTCCGTGGCGGCCTTCCTCACCCTCTGGCACGAAGTCGCCGCAAGCGGCGTCTTCAAGGGCGGGCTCTGCACGCCCTGGCAGGTGGTGGTGCGGTTCGGGGGGCTGCTCACCGACACGCTCGCCGGGCTGACCCTCTGGGGGCACATCTGGGCGAGCGCCCAGCGGATCGCCATCGGCTTCGTCCTCGCCTCGGCGGTCGCCATCCCGCTCGGGCTCTTCATGGCCCTGAACCCCTACGTGAACGCCGTCGTCAAGCCCGTCTTCGACATCTTCAAGCCCATGCCGCCGATCGCCTGGGTCTCGATCGCGATCCTCTGGTTCGGCGTGGGCGAGGAGTCGAAGATCTTCATCATCATCATCGGGACCTTCGTCCCCTGCCTGCTGAACGCCTACAACGGCATCCGGCTGATCGACCCCGAGCTCTACGACGTGATCCGGGTGCTCGGGGGAAGGCGCTGGAACGAGATCCTCCAGGTGAGCTTTCCGGCCTCGTTTCCGGCCATTTTCGCGGGGCTGCAGATCTCGCTCTCGCTCGCCTGGACCTGCGTTCTGGCCGCCGAGCTCGTCGCCTCGCGCTCGGGCCTGGGGTTCATCATCGTCCAGGGAATGAAATTTTCCGACGCGGCGCTCGTCATCGGCGGGATGGTGATGATCGCCCTCGTCGCCTGGCTCTCCTCGCTTCTGATCTCGGGGCTGGAGAAGCTCCTCTGCCCCTGGCGCCGCGACATCCGCGACCTGTGAGAGGGGGCCTCCGCCGGACATGACGCACAAGATCGAATGCCGCCACATCTCGAAGGTCTTCATCCAGAAGGGCAAGCAGCGGGTGCACGTGCTCGAGGACATCTCGCTGTTCGTGCGCGACAACGAGTTCCTCGTCATCCTGGGGCCGGGGCAATCGGGCAAGAGCACGCTCCTGCGCATCATCGCGGGCCTGGAGACGCCGACCGAGGGCGAGGTGCTCCTCGACGGCAGGCCGGTCGGCGGCCCCGGACCCGACCGCGGGCTCGTGTTCCAGAGCTACATGCTCTTTCCCTGGAAAACGGTCCTCGGCAACGTGGAGCTCGGCCCCCGCCTGCGCGGGGTGCCGCGGGAAGAGCGACGGCGCATCGCCCAGCACTACATCGACCTCGTCGGCCTGCGCGGCTTCGAGAAGCACTACCCGCACCAGCTGAGCGGGGGCATGAAACAGCGCGTGGGGATCGCCCGCGCTTACGCCAACAACCCGCAGGTCATGCTGCTCGACGAGCCTTTCGGCCAGCTCGACGCCCAGACGCGCTACTTCATGGAGAAGGAGACGGCCCGCATCTGGGAGACCGAAAAGCGCACCGTCCTCTTCGTCACGAACAACATCGACGAGGCGATTTTTTTGGGCGACCGCATCGTCACCTTGAAGGGGAAGCTCCCCGGCCGCATGGACCGGGTCTGGGAGGTGGACCTCCCGCGGCCCCGGGAGCACACGGACATGGAGTTTCTGAAGCTCCGGCACACGATCACCGAGTGCTGCGAGCTGACGCTCTGACCCCTTTCCCCGGGGCCTTCCCCCCGGCCGCGACGCGGCCGGAACGGGGGCTCCCCGGGTGCCGGCAGGGAAAAGAGAGGCTGCGATGGCGCCACAGTGTTTCGAGACGATGCCGCGGATCCGCTTCGGTGCGGGAAGCCTGGAGACCCTCGGCGAGGAGGTCCGGCGGCTGGAAGGCAGCCGCGTTCTGGTCGTCACCGACCCCGGGATCGTCAAGGCGGGGGTCTTCGAGGCGGTGAAAACGGTGCTCGACAAGGCGGGCCTTGCGGTCACGGCCTTCACCGAGGTCGAGTCCGACCCGAGCCTGGAGACCGCCCAGGCCTGCATCCAGGCCGCCACCTTCGCCCGGCCCGACGTCGTCGTGGGCGTGGGGGGCGGAAGCTCGCTTGACCTCGCCAAGGTCGCCGCGGTGATGATCACCAACGAGGGGCCGATCGAGGCCTACTTCGGGATGGAGCTCGTTCCCCGGCCGGGCGTGCCGCTGGTCTTGATACCCACGACCGCCGGCACGGGAAGCGAGATGACCTCGATCAGCGTGCTGTCCGACACCCAAAACCAGGTGAAGAAAGGGATCGTGAGCCGGTACCTCTTCGCCCGCGCGGCGATTCTCGACCCCCTCCTGACCCTCGAGCTGCCGCAGCGGGTCACGGCCACGACCGGGATGGACGCCCTGGTGCACGCGATCGAATCTTTCGTCGGCGTGCGGGCGACCGTGTTCACCGACACGCTCAACCTGCGGGCGATCCGGCTGGTGGCGGGCAACCTGCGGCAGGCCTTCTGCAACGGCCGCAACGTCGCGGCGCGCGAGAACATGCTCTACGCCTCTTGCCTCGCGGGCATGGCCTTCTCGAACACCCAGAACGGCCTCGACCATGCGCTCGCGCTCGCGATCGGGGGAAGGTACCACCTCCCCCACGGCCTGCTCACGGCCTTCCTGCTCCCCGGGGTGATGGAGTTCAACGCGATCGCCGTGCCGCACAAGTTCGCGCAGATCGCCGAGGCCTTCGGCGAGCCCGTGGCCGGGCTCTCCGAGCTCGAGGCCGCGCGGCGCGCCGTGGCCGCGGTGCGGGCGCTGCTCGACGATCTCGGGATCTCCACCCGGCTCGGCGACTACGGGGTGAGCCGCCAGGACATCCCGGCGATCGCCCGCGCCGCGCTGGGGGCGACCCGACTGATCGGCAACAACCCGCGGACGGTCACCGAAGCGGACGTGGTCGGCATGCTGGAGCGCAATTTCTGAACGTCGCGCCGCGGGACGCGGCGCAAGGAGGATGCCATGTCGGATGCAAGCCGCAGCGAACGCCTGGATGCCGAGACCATCCGGCGCTACGAGGCCGAGTACGTGATGACGCCCTGGACGGCGCAGAAGGGGCTCAAGCCCTTCGTCGCCGTCGAGGGCAAGGGGTGCTGGGTGAAAAACTCCGAGGGCAAAAAATTCCTCGACTTCACCTCCCAGTTCGTGTTCACCAACCTGGGGCACTGCGACGACCGCGTCAACGCCGCCATCGCCCGCCAGGCCGCCACGCTCCCCAGCGTCAACTCCCAGTGGGCGACCGAGCCCAAGGCGCGGCTGGGGAAGCTGCTGGCCGAGGTGACCCCCGGGGACCTCAAGAAGTCCTTTTTTTCGACCGGGGGCACGGAGGCGAACGAAGGCGCGGCGAAGATCGCCCGCTGGGTGACCGGCAAGCAGAAAATCCTCTCCCGCTGGCGTTCCTACCACGGCTCGACCATGGGGGCGATGGCGCTCTCGGCCGACTACCGCAACTGGTGCGCCGAGCCCTCCGTGCCGGGGGCGATCCACATTCTCCCCCCCTACTGCTACCGCTGCAGCTTCGGGGCGACCTACCCCGCCTGCGACATCCAATGCGCCAAGCACGTGGAAGAGGTCGTCCGGCTCGAGGGCGGGGCGCGGCGGGTGGCGGGGATCATCGGCGAGCCGATCTTCGGCGCCGGCGGGGTCATCGTCCCCCCGGACGAATACTGGCCGATGGTGCGTGCGATCTGCGACAAGTACGAGATGGTCCTGATCTCCGACGAGGTCATGACGGGTTTCGGCCGCACGGGCAAGTGGTTCGGGATGGACCACTGGAACGTCGTGCCCGACATCATCACCATGGCCAAGGGCATCAACTCCGGCTCCGTGCCGCTCGGGGCGACGATCGTGCGGCCCTGGATCGCGGAAAAGTTCGAAACCATGCCCTACCTCCACGGCCACACCTACTCCGGGCACGCGCTCGCCATGGCGGCGGGGGTGGCGGCGATCGAGGCCTACCGCGAGGACCGCCTCATCGAGCGGGCGGCCGAGACGGGCGCCTACCTGATGGAGCGGCTGAGGGAAATCCAGGACAAGCACCCCTGCGTCGGCGAGGTCCGCGGCAAGGGGCTCTTCTGCGGCATCGAGATCGTGAAGAACCGCAAGACCAAGGAGCCCATCCACGAGGCGCTCATGGAGCCGCCGCGGCCGTCGACGGCCAAGATGAGCTTTCTCGCCAAGTGCATGGAGGAGGGGGTCTACATCATGGCGGGGGGCGCCTCGGTGATCATGATCAGCCCGCCGCTCATCATCACGAAAGAGGAGCTCGACTTCGGGCTCGAGGTGATCGACCGCAACCTCGCCCTCTGCGACGCCGTGGTCGAGACATGACCCTTCCCGGCCGGGGGAAGGAGGCGGGGATGCTCGAGCAGCGCTCGCTTCGCGAGCAGGTCTACGATTACCTGCGCCAGGAGCTCACCCGGGGGAAGCTCATCCCCGGGGCGGCGGTGAACCTGAACGCGATCAGCCGGGAGCTGGGGATCAGCAAGACCCCCCTGCGCGACGCCCTCCTGCAGCTCGACACGGAGGGCTTCGTCACGATCTGCCCGCGCCGGGGGGTCTTCGTCAACCGGTTGACCCTCGAGGACATCCGCAACATCTACGAGGTCGTGGGCGCGCTCGAGACGACCGTCATCCTCGCCGTCTTCGACAACGTGCAGCCGCTGCATCTCGAGCGCATGAAGGCGCTCAACCGCGAGCTGCGCGCCATGATCAAGCAAGGCGATTTCCAGGGCTACTACGAGGGGAACATCCGCTTTCACGGCGTCTTTCTCGATCTTTCGCACAACGAGATGATCAAGCGCATCATCGCGCCGATGAAGCGGCGCCTCTACGATTTCCCCCGCCGCGGGTACATCCGCGAATGGGAGCTGAGCAACTGCCGCGACCACGAGCGCCTGATCGAGGCCTTCGAGAAGGGCGACCGGGAGCTCGCGGCCTACATCTGGCGCGACGTCCACTGGTCCTTTGCGGCCCAGGAAAAGCAGATCCGGCGCTTTTACTTCGCCGACGGGGCCGAGGCCCGCCGGCCGGTCATCCCGGGCAAGGCCGAGGAGCCCGTCTGCGTCACCCTTTCCCGCTCCGCCCGCCGCGCCCTGAAGGGCGGCTCCTGAGACGGATCCCTCCCATGGCGATTCTCACGATCAACGCCGGCAGCTCGTCGGTCAAGTTCACGCTCTTTCCCGGCGACGGCGATACCCCCCGGGCCTCCGGGATCGTCGAGCGGATCGGGCTCGAGGGAACCCGCCTCCGGGTCCGGCGGGCGGGCGGGGAGGCGGTGGACACCCCCGTTCCCGGCGCCGACGTCGACCGCGCGGTCGAGGTCATTCTCGCCGCCCTCGTTCACCCGGAACACGGGGTGATCGCCGGAATCGGCGAGATCAAGGCCGTGGGCCACCGCGTGGTCCACGGCGGCGAGCGGCTGACCCGGCCGGTCGTCCTGGACGACGCGGCCAAGGCCTACCTCGAGTCGATCGTGCCGCTGGCCCCCCTGCACAACCCCCACCACCTGCGCGGGATCGCGGCCTGCGAGCGGCATATCCCGCACGCCGTGCAGGTCGCCGTCTTCGACACCGCCTTCCACGCGAGCCTCCCGCGGCATGCCTTTCTCTACGGGATCCCCCTGCGGTTTCACACCGAGGACGGCGTGCGGCGCTACGGCTTCCACGGGATCAGCCACAAGTACGTGTCCGGCGAGGCGGCGCGCTTTCTCGGCCGGCCCCCCGAGGGGCTCCGGCTCGTCACCTGCCACCTCGGCAACGGCTGCAGCCTGACCGCCGTGCGCGACGGCCGCAGCGTGGACACGAGCATGGGGTTCACCCCGCTCGAGGGGCTTCTCATGGGGACCCGAAGCGGGGACATCGACCCGGCGGCCGTGCTTTACCTGATGGAGCGCCACGGCCTATCGCCCCAGGCGATGAACGATCTCCTCAACCGCCAGAGCGGGTTGCTCGCGCTCGCCGGGGTGGGCAGCAACGACGTGCGGGACATTCTCGCCGCCGCCCGCAACGGGAGCCGGGAAGCGGAGCTCGCCGTCGAGATGTTCTGCTACCGCATCCGCAAGACGATCGGGGCCTATGCGGCGGCCCTGGGCGGGCTGGATGCCGTCATCTTCACGGCCGGGATCGGCGAGAACGCGCCCGAAATCCGCCGCCGCGTCTTGGCGGACCTCGGGTTCCTGGGGATCCGCCTGGACGAGACCTTGAACGAAGCCCCCGCCACCGGGCCGCGGGCCGTGCACGCCGCGGCAAGCCGCGTGGCCGTGCTCGTGATCCCCACCAACGAGGAGCTCGAAATCGCCCGCGAAACCCGCCAGGCCCTCGCCGAGCTCCGACGGTCCTGAGGCCGGCTCCCCCGGGGGGGTCAGGGCGTCCCCCCGGCCGGGGGCTTCTTCGCCGCGCGCCTGAGCTTGCGGAAGACGGTCGAGCGGTCCACCCGCAGGGCGGCGGCGGCCCGGGCCATCGACCCGTGGGCCGCGAGCGCGCCGGCGAGGATTTCCCCCTCGATCTCCTGCAGGATCTCCTTGAGCGATTTTCCGCGCGTGTCCAGCGTCTCGTAGAGGTTCCGCGTGCGGCCGGCGGCCTCGTTCCACATGCAGGAGTTGAGGTCGGCGAGCTCGACGACCGGGCGGTCGCAGGTCACGACGACGCTTTCGATCAGGTTTTCGAGCTCGCGGATGTTCCCCGGCCAGCGGTGGGCGAGAAAGGCCTTTTCGACCTCCGGCGCGAAGCGCAGCTCCTTGCGGTATTTGGTCGCGTACTTGCGCAGGAAATGCTCGGCGAGCGGCAGGATGTCCTCGCGGCGCTCGCGCAAGGGCGGGACGTGGAGCACGGCGACGCGCAGGCGGAAGTAGAGATCGCTGCGGAAGCGGCCCTGCTCGATCTCCTTTTCGAGGTCGCGGTTCGTCGCGGCGAGGATGCGCACGTCGACCCGCCGCACCCGGGTCGAGCCGACGGGGATGATCTCCTGGTCCTGGAGCAGGCGCAGCAGCTTGACCTGCAGGGCCGGCGGAAGCTCACCGATCTCGTCGAGAAAAAGGGTTCCGCCGTCGGCCATCTCGCAGAGCCCGGGTTTGCCCTTGACGCTCGCTCCCGAGAAGGCCCCCGCGGCGTAGCCGAAGAGCTCGGATTCGATCAGGTTTTCGGGGATGGTCGCGCAGTCGAGCTTGAAGAAGGTGCGGTCGCTCCGGGGGCTGGCACGGTGGATGGCGCGGGCGATGAACTCCTTGCCCACCCCGGTCTCGCCCAGGATGAGGACGGTCGCGTCGGTGGCGGCGACTTTTTCGATCAGCTTGTTCAGCTGGATCATCTCGCGGCTGCGAAAGCTCGCGAGCGGGAAGCGCTGGAAGGTCTCCTCGGTGATGTATTGCACGTTCGTGCGCAACTGCTCGAGGAGTTTTTTTTGTGAGGCGATCTGCTCGCGGAGCTGGCTCATCACGGTGACGTCGCGCACGAAGGTGACGACCAGCGCGACCCGCCCCTCGGCATCGAAGATGGGGTGCCCGTTCAGGATGAGCTTTTGCCCCTTCTTCGTCGTCTGCACCGAGGTCGCGGGCTGCCCGGTCTTCACGATCGTCGGGTTGAGGACGACGTCGAAGACGCCCTCGCGCACGAGGTCCTGGACGCGCCGGCCCACCAGGTCCTCCCGGTTCAGGCCGATCAGCTTCTCGTACATCGTGTTGACCTTGAGGGTGTAGCCCTCGCGGTCCGAGATGTAGATCCCGTCGCTCAGGACGTCGAGAATGCGGTCGATGTAGGGTTCGATCGGCTCCATGGGGCGGGTTCAACCTCCGTTCGAGGTCGGCGGGCAGGGGCGGATGCCCCCGCCGGGCCGCGGAAGAGGCCGCGGCCGGACGGGGGCGTCGGGCGGCGTCAGGCGCGGAGCACCTGCGGCAGCCAGGTCGCAAGCGGCGGAAAGAGGAGAATGAAGACCATGCCCAGGACCTGGAGGCCCATGAACTGCACCATGCCCACGTAGATGTCCTGAAGGCTCCACTCGGGGACGACCCCTTTCAGAAAATAGGCCGAGAGCGCAACCGGCGGGGAGAGCCACGCCGTCTGGAGCGTCACGGCGACCAGCGTGCAGAACCACACCAAGTTGTAGCCCATCTCGCGCACCATGGGCATGAGAATCGGAATGATGATGAGCACGATCGGGATCCACTCGAGCGGCCAGCCGAGAACGAAGATCAGCGCCATGACCGCGATCAGCATGATCATGGGGTCGAGCTTCATGCCGAGCAGGAGTTGGGTGAGCAGCGTCGCCGAGCCCAGCCGCGAGAAGACCGCGCCGAAGAAGTTCGAGGCGGCGCAGAGCAGCAGGATCATCGCCGAGATCTCGACCGTGCGGTACATCGCGCTCAGGAGACTCGGGAAGGTCATGCGCCGGTAGATCAGCGAGAGCAACAGCGAGCCGATCGCGCCGCAGGCCGCACCCTCGGTGGGGGTGGCGACCCCGAACATGATCGTCCCCAGGGTGGCCAGGATGACCAGGCTGACGGGCAGCACCCCGAGGACGAGCTCCTTGAGCAGCCACGACACGGAGGGGGCGTGCATCTCGGGGGGCAGGGCGGGGCCCAGCTCGGGCTTGAGCCGGCAACGGACCAGGCAGTAGCCGCAGTAGAGGGCGGCGAGGAGGATCCCCGGGAAGATGGCCGCGGCGAAGAGGTCGGTCACCGGGACCCCGACCACCGGGCCCATCACGACGAGCATGATGCTCGGCGGGATGAGGATGCCGAGCGTCCCGCCGGCCGTGATGCAGCCCGCCGAGAGCCGGACGTCGTACTTGCTCTGCCGCATGGTCGGGCCGGCCATCACGCCGAGCAGCGTGACCGAGGAGCCGACGATCCCGGTCGCCGCGGCGAAGATCGTCGAGGTCGCGGTGACGGCGATGTAGAGCGACCCGTGGACGCGGGCGAGCATGAGCTGGAAGGCGCGGAAGAGGCGCTCCATGAGCCCCGAGCTCTCCAGGATGTAGCCCATGAAGAGAAAGAAGGGCACCGCGGCCAGCACCTGCTCGTTCATGATGGCGTAGACCTGGAGCGTCATCAGGTGGAAGACCACGGGGCCGATCCCGACGTAGCCCACGACCAGCCCCAAGAAGAGCAGGGTGAAGGCGATGGGGAAACCGACAAAGATAAAGGCAAACAGGGAGCCGAGTGCCACCAGCCCCAGGATTTCCGGACTCATCGTGCGCTTCCTCCTTCCCGATCAGGTCTCGGAGCCGGCCTGCTCTTCAATCAGGCTGACCCCCGTCCTGGCCGCGTACAGGGCCTTGAGCAGCTCGGAGACCCCCTGGATCAGGAGCAGCAGGGTGGCGACGGGGATGGCGAGCTTTTGCGGCCAGATGATCGGCATCCAGGGGCTGGTGACGATGCGCTCGTTGAAGAGCACCGAGCGGTAGGCGAACTCGGAGCCGATGTAGAGAAAAAACAAAAGCGCCGGGAAGTAGAGCCCGATGTAGCAGGCGGCGTCCACCATCCCGCGCGTGCGGATCGACCACTTGCCGTAGAGGAAATCGGTCCGGATGTGCTGCTGGCGCTGGAGCGCGTAGGCCGAGCCCAGCATGAAAAAGGCGCCGTAGAGGATCTGGCTGATGTCCGAGGCCCAGATCGTGGGCGCGTTGAACACGTAGCGGGCGATCACCTCGTAGACGAGGCTGAGCGACATCGGCAGAATCATCCAGGCGATGATCTTGCCGCTCACGATGCTGATGCCGTCGATGGTGCGAAGCAGCCGGGCGAGCCCCGGGGGAGCGTTGTGCAGGCCCCCGCGCGTCGCGTCGCGCTTGGTCTCTTCGGGTTCGTTCATGGGTGGGGTTCCTTGGAGAAAACGCACCGGGGGCCGCTCGCGGCCCCCGGTGCCGTGCTTCAGGGCGTTATTTCTTCTCGTAGCCGACGATGCCCTGTTCGAGGGCGGTCTTGCCCATGGTGGCGTAGGTGGCGTTGACGCGCGCCTGGTAGGGCACGGTCAGGTTCGCCCAGTCGACCATCGCATCCAGGACTTTCTTGAAGAAGGCGTCCTGCTGGGCGTACTTGTCGATCACCTGCTTGGCGGCCGCCATGTAGGCGGGGTAGTAGTCAGGCGGCGTGTCGTGGACCTGGACCTTGTCCTCCACGACGAATTTCTTCAGGGCCTTGCTGTTCTGGCTCACGTTCCAGTGGACGGTATCGGCGATCAGGCTCATGATGCCGCTTTGGAAGATGGCCTGCAGGTCCTTGGGGAGCTTGTTCCACCACTCGAGGTTCACGTAGATGTCGCCGATCGAGACCGCCTGGTGGAGACCCTGGATGTAGTAGTGCTTCCAGACGGTGTTCAACCCCAGGGCCGCGTCGTCGGCGGGGCTGATCCACTCCGCGGCGTCGATCACGCCGCGCTGGGCCGAGGGGACGATCTCGCCGCCGGGCATGGAGACGGTGGGGATGCCGAGCACCTTGAACGACTCGGCGGGGATGCCGGGGGGCGAGCGGAACTTCATTTTCTTGAGGTCTTCGACGGAGTTGACCGGCTTGGAGAACCAGCCGTAGGGCTCCGGGCCCATCGGCATGCAGAGGAAGCCCTTGACGTTGTATTTGAGGACCTCGGTGAAATATTTCTGGTAGAGCTCGTCCCCGCCGCCGTCGTAGATCCAGGACATGACGCTGTTCTGGTCGAGCCCGACGCCGAGGCCGGCCGTGGGGGCGGAGAAGAGCAGCCCGGCGGGGTGCTTGCCGGACCAGTAGTGGGTCCAGGCGAAGCCGCCGTTCACGATGTTCTTGTGCACGGCGTCGAGGATTTCGAAGGCCCCGACCACGGCACCGTTGGGCAGGGTTTCGACCTTGAGGCGGCCGCCGGACATCTCGCCCACCCGCTGGCCCATGCGCTCGATCAGCTTGAAGTAGATGCTCGAGCTGGGGACGGCGGTCTGGATTTTGAGGGTGTAATTCTGGGCTTCCGCCGGGGCGGGCCCGAACGCGGCGAGCCCGAAGGCGACCATCATCAAGGCGGCGGCAATGCGCAAGCGGTTCATGCTTTTTCCTCCTTTGTGGCGTGGATGCTGGAAACGACGCGCTTCAGGGCGGCAACCGAATCGAACCTGTGGGCGATCCCTCCTTTCTGGGTGCAGATTGGACCCGCGACTCCTCGTCTCGACTTTATCTTAGCAACAAACGAGCCATAATCAGGATGCTGTCTCGAGTTCGTGCGGCGGCCGCCCCGAAAAAAGACGGAAGCGAGCAGAATTTCAAACCATTGATTTTTCATTGAATAAAATTATCCTGGCCGCCTTGGCCGGGATGGACACGTCTTGAGACGACCCTGTTTCGAAAAATGAGGGAGGCCGATGAAGAAAGGCGTTGCATGATTGCAGCGGTTGCTGCATTATTGCAACAAAATAGGCTCAAAATCAAGGCCTTTGGACGGTCTTTTATCGCCAATGTTGTATTTTTGCAATAATTTTCTTTTCTCCCGTCTTTCGCCGGCTGCGGGCACGATAGCTATAACACATTGATTTAAGATAATGAAAATCGTTTTCCGCCTCTCACCCGGCAGCTCCCCGCAGCGCCGCTCTTGCAAAAAAACAACCGCAGGCAGCCCCCTCCGGGGATCCCCCGGTTTCGAGGCACGCTCTTTGCTTTCCCTCTTGGACGAAGGCATGGCGGTTTGAAGATCAACCCATCCGTGAACGTCCTTTTGCGGGCCTGAGTTCCGCTTACCGAGAAGGAGGAGTTATGTCCCAGGTTCCGTGCTGTGAAGTGCTCTCCCCCCACGAGCAGCGCCTCTTCGACGAGATGCAAGGCCGCGCCGAGCAATACGAGCGGGGCCGGGAGCGGGTCTTCCGCATCATGAAGCGCTTCCAGGTGCAACGGCCGCGGATCGACATCGAGCGCGCCCGGTATTTCACCGAGTCCATGAAAGCGACCGAGGGCCAGCACCTCATGCTGCGCTGGGCCAAGGCCCTCAAACACATCGCCGAGAACATCACCGTTTACATCGACGAGGACCAACTGCTGGTCGGGCGGGCGGGCAAGCAGGGCCGCTACGGGATCCTCTACCCCGAGCTCGACGGCGACTTTCTGGATCTCGCCGTGGAGCAGCTCTCGCAGCGGGTGCAGTCGCCCTTCGACATCGACCCCGACGATGCACGACTGGTGATCGAGGAGATCGCCCCCTACTGGAAGGGCAAGACCTTCCACGAGTCGCTGGCCAAGGCCCTGCCCGAGGAGACGCTGCGCTACACCTACGACCCGCAGAACGTCCTGCTCTCGCGCTACATCGTGAACGAGACGGCCTCCTTCCGCTCCTGCCTGCAGTGGGTGCACGACTACGAAAAGGTGCTCAAGCGCGGCTTCAAGGGCATCCGCAAGGAGGCCGAGGAGCGGCTCGCGGCCCTCGACCCGCTCAGCCCGCTCGACAACACCGAGAAGAAGCCCTTCCTCGAGGCGGTCGTCATCCTCTGCGACGCGATCGTCCTGTGGGCGAAGCGCCACGCCCGGCTCGCCGCCGAGCTCGCCGCCCGCGAGAAGGACCCGCAGCGCAAGGCCGAACTCGCCGAAATCGCGCGCATCTGCGAGCGGGTGCCGGAGAACCCGGCGACGACCTTCCACGAGGCCATGCAGTCCCAGTGGTTCACCCAGATGTTCTCGCGCATCGAGCAGAAGACCGGCACGGTCATCTCCAACGGCCGCATGGACCAGTACCTCTACCCCTTCTACAAGAAGGACAAGGAGGAGGGCCGCCTGACGGACGACCGGGTGCTCGAGCTTCTCGAGTGCATGTGGCTCGGGATGGCGCAGTTCATCGACCTCTACATCTCCCCCACGGGCGGCGCCTTCAACGAGGGCTACGCCCACTGGGAAGCGGTCACGATCGGCGGCCAGACGCGCGACGGCCGCGACGCGACCAACGAGCTGAGCTACCTGTTCCTGCGCTCCAAGCGCGAGTTCCCCATGCACTACCCCGACCTCGCGGCGCGCATCCACACCCGCAGCCCCGAACGTTTCCTCTGGGAGGTGGCCGAAACCATCAAGGAGGGCTCGGGCTTCCCCAAGCTGATCAACGACGAGGAGGTGATCCCTCTCTACGTCTCCAAGGGCGCGACCTTCGAGGAGGCCTACGACTACGCGGTCTCGGGCTGCACCGAGGCGCGCATGCCCAACCGCGACACCTACACGAGCGGCTGCGCCTACATCAATTTCGCCGCCGCCCTCGAGATGACGCTCCTCAACGGCAAGATGCGCAAGTACGGCGAGGAGCAGATCGGGCTCCGAACGGGCGACCCCCGCGGTTTCAAGAGCTGGGAGGAGTTCTGGAACGCCTACCTCACGCACCAGACCGAGTTCATCAAGCAGGCCTTCATCCAGCAGTACCACATCATCCGGCTGCGGGCGCAGCACTTCGCCGCCCCGCTCGCCTCGGCGCTCCATGACCTGTGCATGCAGCACTGCATCGATCTCCACCAGCCGAAGATCCCCGGCGGAATCGACCTCGGCTACTTCGAGTTCATCGGTTACGGCACGGTGGTGGACTCGCTGGCGGCGATCAAGAAGTTCGTCTTCGAAGAGAAGAAGGTCTCGATGGACGAGCTGCTCGAGTCGCTCGCCAACAACTTCGAGGGCCGTGAAGACCTGCGTCATCTCCTGATGAACGCGCCCTGCTACGGCAACAACGACCCCTATGCCGACGGGATCGCCAAGGCGATCGACCGCGCCGCGCTCGAGTTCACCCACAAGTACGCCCGGGAACTCGGCGTGCATCTCGACCTGCGCTACGTCCCGTTCACCTCGCACGTTCCGTTCGGCAAGGTGGTGGGCGCGACCCCCAACGGCCGCAAGGCCTGGACGCCCCTTTCGGACGGCTCTTCCGCCTCCCAGGGCGCCGACCGCAACGGGCCGACGGCGGTCCTGCTCTCCAACTTCGCGAGCAAGAACTACGATTTCCGGGAGCGCGCCTCGCGGCTGCTCAACATCAAGTTCACCCCGAAATGCCTGGCCGGGGACGAGGGCACCCGCAAGCTCGTCTCCTTCATCCGCACCTGGTGCGACCTCAAGCTCTGGCACGTGCAGTTCAACGTGATCAACAAGCAGACGCTGCTCGCCGCGCAGCGCGAGCCCGAAAAGTATCGCGGCCTCATCGTGCGGATCGCCGGCTACAGCGCCTACTTCGTGGACCTCTCGCCCGATCTGCAAAACGACCTGATCGCGCGTACCGAACACGAAACCCTGTAACCCGCCCCCGCCCGGGGCGGGCACGCGAGGCCGCATGGCCGAAACCGGCATCGTCTTCAACATCCAGAAATACTCGGTCCACGACGGTCCGGGCATCCGGACCGTCGTGTTCCTGAAGGGCTGCCCCCTGCATTGCCGCTGGTGCAGCAACCCCGAGTCCCAGAAACCCGCCCCCCAGCTCGTCTACAACCGCAACAAGTGCCTGGGGATCGAGCACTGCGTCCGCTGCCTGGAGGTCTGCACGGCGGGGGCCCTCAAGGCCGGGGAGGACAACCGGGTCACGATCGACCGCGACGTCTGCACCGAGTGCCTGCTTTGCGTCCAGGCCTGCCCCTCGCGGGCGCTGAACGTCTACGGGGAGACGCTGAGCGTCGATCAGGTGCTCTCCCGGGTCGAGGAGGACCAAGCCTTCTACACCCGCTCCGGGGGCGGGCTCACGCTGAGCGGCGGGGAGCCGATGCACCAGCCGCGCTTTGCGATCGCGCTCCTGCGGGAAGCCCGGCGCCGGCGGCTCAACACGGCCATGGAAACCTGCGGCTTCTGTCGCTGGGAGGACCTGCGGGAGGCCTGCCGGCTGCTCGACACCGTGCTCTACGATCTCAAGAGCATGGACCCCGAGAAACACCGGCTTCACACCGGCGTTTCCAACGAGCTCATCCTGGAGAACCTGCAGCGCATCCGGGAGGAGTTCCCGCGGCTCGCCCTCTGGGTGCGCACCCCCCTCATCCCGGGCTTCAACGACACGGTGGAGGAGATCCGCGCGATCGTGGAGCACATCCGCCGGCTGCCCGGCGTCCGCTACGAGCTGCTCGACTACCACCGCATGGGGAAACCCAAGTACGAATACCTCGGGCTCGAGTTCCCCATGGGCGACCTCAAGCTCGACGAGAAGAGGGCACGCGCGATCCGGCGCTTTCTCCAAACCGAGGCCTCGGAGCTGCTCGTCCCCGAACAGCCCGAGCCCGCGGCCGACGCTTACCGGGCCGGAGGTCGGTGAGGAGGGCGAAGGCCCGCCCACCCCCGGCTTGCCGCATCAGCCCGCGGCGAGGCCGAGCGCGGCGATCGCCAGCGGCGTAAGCAACAGCGGCTGCCCGGGAAGCCTGACGGGCAGCCCGAGCTCCTCGGCGAAGACCCGGTCCACCCCGGGAAGGCAGCAGGTCCCCCCCGTCAGCAGAAGCTCCCGCACGTCGTGGCCGCGGATGTGCCCGGCCACGATCTCGCACATCCGCTCGAGGGTCGGCCGGGCGAGCCGCAGGATCTCGGCGGGGTCGCCCGTGCGCTTGCGCACCTCAGCTTCCTCGAAGGAGATCCCGTAATGGCCGGCGAGGACGAGCGTGATGTGCCGCCCCCCCGTCGGCAGATCCCCGGAGAAGACCACCCGTCCCCCCTGCACGACGGCGGTGCCCGTCGTGCCGCCCCCCACGTCGACGACCGCCGTGCGCTCGAGCTCGAGCAGCCGCGCCACACAGCTCGGCTCATCGGCGACTCCCGCCACGTCGAGCCCCAGGCGGTCGAGGATGTAGGTCGACAGCTTGGGGTCGGTGCCCGGCGGGTAGGAGGTCGAGGCCTTCCGGAAGGAGAGGCCGAGCCGCTCCTCGGCGCGCCGGAGCAGGCGGCGGACCACCTCCACGGCGCCGGCGAAATCGACCACGACCCCGTCGCGCACCACCTCCGTCCACTCGAGGAAACAGGCGACGGGCACCCCCCGGGCGTCGAGGGCCATGAGGACGACGTCGGCGGTTCCGAGGTCGATGCCGAGATGGCAGGGGCCCGCGGGGGCGGGCGCGGGGCGGTCGTCGTTCAGGAGCGCGGCCGCCCGCTCGAGGCGCCGGTTCGTCTCCGGCCACGAGAGAGGAGTCATGGGGCACCTCGCTTCGGGATGCCTCGCGGCGGTGCGGCGGGCCGCGCGCCGGGCGCGGTCAGACGATCCGGAAGCTCCCGACCAGGGTGCAGCGCCTGAGCCGGACGAAGGTGCGGGCGTTGGTGACGCCTTCGCCGGTCGGGGTCGAGATCGTCATCGACGTCCAGCCCTCCCCCCCGGCGCCGAGGCCCGCGATGCAGGGGCCGTTCTTGACGAAAAGGCTCGTGTTCACGCGCTTGGCCATCGTGTCCATGTGGTCGATGTCGCGCGAGTGCAGGGCCGCCGTGTGCCGGCGGTCGCGCTCGAGGAGCAGCGCCCATTCGAGCGCCTGCTCGAAATCCGCCGCCCGCAGGAGGGGGACGAGCGGCATCATCTGCTCGATGCGCGCATAGATGTGGTCCACGTCGCGGCCCACGTCGACGAAGAGCAACCGGCAGGATTCGGGGACGCCGAATCCGGCCGCCTTGGCGAGCTCGGCGGCGTCGCGCCCGACCCAGCGGGGGTTCGGCCGCGCCTTGGGGCCGGGGTAGTCGAGGAGCGTCGCGCGGGCGACGGCCTCGGCCTGCTCGCGGGAGATCTCGACCGCCCCGCAGGCGGTGAGCTCGCGCTTGAGGGCATCGGCGATCGCCTCCACGGCGATGATTTCCTTTTCGTCGCAGCAGACGATGTTGTTGTCGAAGGAGGCCCCCTCGTAGATGCTGCGCGCCGCCCGCTTCAGGTCCGCGGTCTCGTCGACCACCACCGGCGGGTTTCCGGCGCCGGCGGCGATCAGGCGCTTGTTCGTCGTCTTGCGCGCCGCCTCGACCACGGCCTCCCCGCCGGTCACGACCAGCAGGTGGATCCCGGGGTAGGTGAAGAGCTTCTGGGCGATTTCGATGCTCGGCTCGCGCACGCAGGTCATCAGGTTGTCGAGGCCCGTCTCCTCGTGAACCGCCTTGTTCAGGATCCGGATCGCCTCCTGCGAGACCCGCTTGGCGGCCGGGTGCGGGGCGAAGACGACGGCGTTGCCGCCCGAGAGCATGCTGATCCCGTTGTTGATGACCGTGGCCGCGGGGTTCGTGGATGGGGTCACGGAGGCGATGACGCCCCAGGGGGCGTTTTCGACGAGCGTCAGCCCCGCGTCCCCGGACATGGCGCTCGGGAAGAGGATCTCCGGACCCGGGGTGCGGTCGGCGACGAGGAGGATCTTCTTCACCTTGTCTTCGATCCTTCCCATCCCGGTTTCGTCCACGGCCATCTCCGCCAGCCGCCGGGCGTTCGCCCGCGCCGCGCGGCGGATCGCCTCGACGACGCGCTCGCGCAGGGCGACCGTGTCCAGGCGCCGGAAGGCCCGGTCGGCGGCCGATACCGCATCCTCGAGCCGCTCGAACACCCCCCAGTCGCCCTCCGCCGAGGCGGCCGTCGACGGCGGCATGCGGGCGGAGAGCTGGTGGAGGACTTCGCGGACGATCGATTCGATGTGTTCACGCTGGATCTGCATGGAGTCTCCCCCGAGCGGTTACTTGCGTCCCTCCGGCGCGTACTTGGCGTAGATCGCCTTCTTGCCGGAGGAAATCTGGTCGACGATGCCGATCACGCTGAGATCGATCGGCGTTTTCCCCTCCAGGATCAGCCGGGCGGAGCTTCCGCGCACGAGCAGGACCATCTCGCCCTCCCCGGCACCGATCGGGTCGGCGGCGACCTGGCTGGGCAGCGTGACGTTGCCGTGCTCGTCGACGATGTGGACGAGCAGAAAGGTCAGGTTCGGCAGCCCCGGGTCGCGCACCGTGGCCACCACCTGGCCGATGACCTTGCCGAGTTCCATGGCCGGTCTCCTCTCTGGATGCCGTACCCCACCCGTGCCCCGAGAGGGGGGGACCCCGCAGCGAAGGGCCCACCGCGGTCAGGCGCGCGGCGGGGGGCTTCCGGAAGCGCGGCTACTTCATGGCGATCGGAAAGACCTTCTCGAGGTCCCCGTGCGGCCGCGGGATGACGTGGACGGCGATCACCTCCCCGACGCGGCGCGCGGCGGCGGCCCCGGCGTCGGTGGCCGCCTTGCAGGCGGCGACATCGCCGCGAACGAGCGCGGTCACGTAGCCGCCGCCGATCCGTTCGTAGCCGACGAGGGTCACGCGCGCGGCCTTGACCATCGCGTCGGAAGCCTCGATCAGTGCGGTCAACCCCTTGGTTTCGATCATTCCCAGTGCGTCCATCATGCTCTCCTCGTTCTCCTGCGCGGCCCCGGGGGGGGCCGCATGGGCGTTGCCGCCCCCGCCGGGCGGGGGCGGGCCGGGTTATTTCTTGCCTTTGGGCCGGGGGGCGCCCTTCGCCGCCTCCGCGGCCGGGGGCATCAGGACATCGATCCGTTCTTCGACCAGCCGCGCGGTGTCGGCGTCGGGCCGGGCGATCAGGTTGCTGCCGACCAGGTCCCCGACGCGGGCCGCGGCGGCTTTGCCCGCGTCCACGGCGGCCGCGCAGGCGGCGATGTCGCCCTCGCAGATCACGCTGATGAGGGCCGCATCGGCGTTGCCGACGGTCTTGATGCGCACGCGGGCCGCCTTGGCCATCGCGTCGGCGGCCTCGATGGCGGCCACCAGGCCCCGGGTTTCGACGAATCCCAACGCTTCCGTTTCGGCCATGGGTCTCTTCCTTTCTCTCGGCGAAAACTCGCCGCGCAACCCGCCCGGGGCGGCTACAGGATGTGGCGCAGCACCTCGGCGGCCACCCCGGGGATGACCACGCGGCGGACCAGCAGGCCCTCGGCGGAGGCCCGTTCCGCGCCCGCCGCGACGGCCCGTTCCACCGCCCCCACGTCGCCGGCGAGCAGGCAGAACGCCTTGCCCCCGAGCCCCATGGCGAGCCGCACGTCCAAGACATCCACGTCGGCGGCCTTGGCCGCCGCGTCGGCCGCCACGACGCAGGAGGCGGCGGAGAAGGTTTCGATCACCCCCAGGGCCGCCCCCCCGCGATGGTCCGTCAGGCTCGCCCCGATCGCGCGGATCACGTCCATGCGGATGTGGGGGATGACGAAGTGATCGATGACCGCGTCCTTGCCGAGGGCGAGCCCGGCGTCGATCGAGGCCTGGACGTCGGCCACGTCCCCGTGCACGGCGACGACGAATTTCCCCGGGCAGATGGTCTTCATCAGGAAGGGCTCGACGAGCGCGGCCTTCACCATGGCGTCGGCCCCCTCGATGCCGCCCGCGATGCTGTTGAACTCGATCATTCCCACGGCATGGAGCTCGGGTTCCACGGTTCAGCCCCTCCGGATCGTGACGGCATGGTCCACCCGGATCACCTCGCCGGCGATGGAGGCGTGCACCCGGGCGCCCAGCTTGCCCTCGGGGATTTCGCCGATGGGCGCCCCCTCCTCCACCCGCTCGCCCGGCCGCACGCAGGCGACGGCCGGCGCCCCGGCGTGCTGCTGCAGGGGGATCGTCACCTGCGCCGGGGAAAGCCGCTCCCCCTCGGCGGGGTGGACGGCGAGGTATTTCAGGATATCCAGCTTGATCGCCAGCCGCGAAACCGGGATCTTGCGGTGCCGGTTCAGCAGAGACTGGGCGGGCACCACCTCGCGCGGCCCCTCGTAGGCGATCTGCCGCTCGCGGAAGCGGGCCTTGAACAGCGCGTTGATCCGGCGCGGCGAAAGCCGCATGGGGCAGGCGAACAGCTCGCAGACGCCGCATTCGCTGCACAGGAACGCCTGCAGCGTTCCGGGCGCCGTGGCGACCCCGCCGCCGAAGGCCCGCATCACGCGGTGGGTTTCGAAGCTGTGGCCTATGTTGTGCCGCGGGCAGAGGTCGGTGCAGTAGCGGCACTGGATGCAGGCCGCCGCGGCCTGCTTCTCCATCTCGCGGACCGACAGGGTGGCCATGCGGTGGAGGTAGTGGCCGCGCGGCAGAAGCAGCACTCCCCCCGTGGTCTTGGTGACGACCTCCCGCCGCGCCGCCTCCGGCCCCTCCACGAAACGGCCCATCATCGGCCCGCCGATGACCAGCACCGGGTCGGCGACGGCGGGCCCGCCGCAGGCCGCGATGCACTCCTCGACGGCCGTTCCGATCGGCACCTCGAGCACGGCGGGGCGCCTGACCTCGCCGGTGACGGTGACCAGGCGGCGGGTCACCGGGAAGCCCGCCATCGCCCGGTGCACGGCGTGAAGGGTCCCCACGTTGGAGACGACCGCGCCGACGTCCTTGGGCAGGCCGAGAGGCGGGATCGCCCGGCCGAGCAGTTCGTGGACGAGCACGTGCTCGTCGCCGGCGGGGTAGAAGTTCTCGAGGCGCGCGAGCTCGATCGGTTTGCCTCCGAGCAGGCGCTCGAAGCGCTCCCCCGCCTCCCGGTATTTCTCCTTGATGGCGATGATCCCGCGGCGCGCCCCGACCGCCGCCATGACGGCCTCGAGCGCCTCGACGATCTCCTGCGCGTGGCGCCGCATCAGCACCTGGTCGGAAAAGAGAAGCGGCTCGCACTCGCAGCCGTTGGCGATGACGGTCTCCACCGGGGCGGCGAACTTGACGTGGGCGGGAAACCCCGCTCCGCCCTGGCCGACGACGCCGGCATCGCGGATCTGCTGGAGGAGTCGCTCGCGGCTCATGTGGCCCCGCCTGCCCGGCGCACCCGCCTATTCCCGCACCCCGATCGGGAAGACGGCGTCCAGGTCGCCGTGGGGGCGCGGGATGACGTGGACGGCGATCACCTCGCCCACCCGGCGCGCGGCCGCCGCCCCGGCGTCGGTCGCCGCCTTGCAGGCGGCGACGTCGCCGCGGACGAGCGCCGTGACGTAGCCCGCCCCGATCTGCTTGTAGGCGACGAGCTGGACCCGCGCCGCTTTCACCATGGCGTCGGCCGCCTCGATCAGGGCGACAAGCCCCTTGGTTTCGATCATGCCCAGTGCGTCCACGGATTCCTCCTGGCGTTCGGTTGCGCTTGGGTTCATGCGAGCAGGTTGCCGCGCTTCATGCAGATCGCCAGCACGGCCACCTGGAAAATGTCCTCGGCGCTGCAGCCGCGGGAGAGATCGTGCCAGCCGCCGGCGAACCCTTGGAGGAAGGGGCCGATGGCGGTGTACCCGGCCAGCCGCTGCACCATCTTGTACCCGATGTTGCCCGCCTCGAGGGAGGGGAAAATGACCACGTTCGCCTGCCCGGCGATCACGCTGCCGGGGGCCTTCAAGGCCGCCACCTCGGGGTCCACGGCGGCGTCGAACTGGAGTTCCCCGTCCACCTTCAGGTCGGGGGCGCGCTCCCGCACGAGCTCCACCGCCCGCCGCACCATCTCCGCCCGGGGATGCCGGGCGCTGCCCTTGGTCGAAAAGGAAAGCAGCGCGACGCGCGGCTCCTCGTCCAGGAGGCTCCGCGCCTGGTCGGCGGAAGCGAGCGCGATGTCGGCGAGCGCCTCCTCGGTCGGCTCCGGGACGACGGCGCAGTCGGCGAAGATGAAGCGGCGCTCGTGGTCCGGGGACACCATGAGGAAGAAGCTCGAAATCGTCCGGATGCCGGGTTTGCGGGGCAGCACCCGCAGCCCGGTCCGCAGCACCGCCGCCGTGGTGGAGAGGTTGCCGGCGACCCCGACCTCGACCTCGCCGCGCCGGACCATCATCGCCGCCGCCGTGAGCGGGTCGCGCGCGACCTCCTCGGCCTCCTCGGGGTTCACGGGTTTTCCTGCCTCCCGCCGGATGTCGCTGAATTGCCGCGCGTTCTTTTCCACGAGCGTCGGGCTTTGGGGGTCGACCACCACGAAGCCGGTCCCCCGCGCCCGGGCCTCGCGGATTTTCCCGCGCACGGCGAAGGGGGATTGGACGAGGACGGGCTCGGCGAGCCCTTCGCGCTTGAGCCGCCCGGCGGCGGCGATCACCCGCTCGTCCAGGCAGTCGGGAAAGGCGACCGTCCCCGGCTGGCGACGACAGGCTTCGACACAGCGCTCCAGGATGTCCACGCCGTCCGCGCCTCCTCCGGTTACCGGATGCCGTTGACGCAGGCGAGGCGCACGCGGCCTTGGGCTTCGTAGACCAGCTCGGTCCCCGGCGCGAAGTAGAGCATGTCGCCGGGCCGTGCCTCGATCCGCGTTTCCCCCGCGGCAAGCCGGAGCTCGCCCTCCAGCACGACCGCGATTTCCGCGGATTCGACGACGCGCCGGAAGGCGGCGTTTTCCCACTCCATGAACCCGCCGGCGAGCCTCACCTCCTCGCCGCCCCCCAAGGCCTCGGCGACGATGGCCTTTTCCTCAACCGGCACGGGCCCGGCGGCGTCCTCGAGGAGCCGCGACCCGCGAACGAAGAAGGCCCCGCGCGCGGCCGGCGAGACGGAGGCCTGCGCGCGCGGCTCCCCCGCAAGGCGCGCCGCGACCACCCCGCGCACGAGCCGCTCGAGTTCCCCCGCTTCGACCCCCTCGGGGAGATGCTTGCCGATGTTGCGGCAGACCTCGCGGACGAGCGCCTCCGCCGTTTCGGGGAGGGTCGAGGTCTCGGCGGCGTTTGCCTCCTTCGCGGCGGCGGGTTCCGATCCCTCCTCGAGCAGGGTGACCCCCATCTCGCGCGCCCGGTCCCGGGCGCCCGGGGTCACGATGCATTCGCCGGAGCGGATTCGCAGGGTGCGTTCGCCCTTGCGCACGGCATCCTCGATGTCCGCCATGGAGATGACCACTTTGCCCATGCAGGCCCTCCGTCGGCCGTTCGGTCCCCGCCGCGTTCGCCCTGCCCATCGCGGACGGCTTTCGAAAACTTCGAAAACGGGGAAGGCCGCGCGGACGCCCGGCCCCCCCATGCTTTAAGCAACTATCGCGCCAACCGCCCCTTCAATCTTGGCCCGCACCGCCCCGAAAATCCGCTCTCGGTTCCGGCAAGCCCGGCACGGCTTTCGCGAGACGTTTGGATGAAAGAGAAAATGAAACCTTTTGTGCACCGCCCTGTTGTATCCTGTTGCAAAAATGAACCTCGTGGCGTTCCCGCCCTTCCTCGTGATCCAAGGAGAGTGGACCTGGACTTACTGAAATTGCAGTAATTTTTAGCCTATCGCCGTCCCCGCGCGCTATCGCGCGCCGCGCCTGCTGCATATTTGCACCTTGGCCTCCCGGGAGTCAAACAAAAAAAATTTGATATTCTCGACCGTTATTGCTAATCCATGCAGTTGTGCAACACTCGGTGGGCGTGAAACGGTTTTGTATCGAACCTCTTTGGGATTCTCAGCCGGGGCAATCGCCGCCACCCTGTCCTTTCCGGCCGGCGGCCCCTGGGGCGCGATCCTTTCCGGCCGGCCGCGTAGGGGGTTCATTTTCGCGGGGGAAGGACGCTCGGCGGTGCCCTTGACCGGCAAGGGGAGGCGGCCTCCCGAGCGGAAAGGCGCCGCCGGGAGGGGAAGGGCGGACGTTCTCGTTCTTGGTGGCATCCTGTTTGCTTATTGACCCCCGATGCGGGGCGGCTTTTCATCTCGAAGCGGGCATCCGATCCAGGGAGAGGGGACCGTAATGAAGATCATCGATTTCCGGTTCAGGCCGAACACCGCCGAGGTGCTCACCGGCATCCAGAACAGCAAGATGTTCAAGGGGCTCTGCGAAACGATCGATTTTTCGAAGATGAAGCCCCAGACGGTCCCCGAGGTCGTCGCCGACCTCGACCGCTACAACATCGAGTGGGCGGTCATCACCGGCAGGGACTGCGAAACCACCTACGGCGCGCGGTCCAACAACGACAGCGTCATCGAGTTCGTCCGCCAGTTTCCCAACAAGTTCATCGGGTTCATCGGCTTGGACCCGCACAAGGGCATGCGCGCCATCCACGAGCTCAAGGCCTCGGTCACGGAGCTGGGGATGCGGGGGGCGGCGGTCGATCCCTACCTCGCCCAGATTTACGCCAACGACGCGAAGTATTATCCCATCTACGCCAAGTGCTGCGAGCTCGACATCCCGATCATTTTCACCACCGGCCCGGCGACCCTGGTGCCAAACGCCATCATCGACCACGTGGCCCCGCGGTACATCGACTTCGTGGCGCGCGACTTCCCGGAGCTCAAGATCGTGATCAGCCACGGCGGCTACCCCTGGGTGAACGAGGCCATCACCGTGGCCCAGCGCAACCGCAACGTCTACATCGACCTTTCCGAGTACGAGTTTTCGCCCATGGCCGAGGCCTACGTCGAGGCGGCCAACACGATGATCGGCGACAAGATCCTGTTCGCGAGCGCCCATCCCTTCGTCGATTTCCGCGAGGCGCTGCAGAAATACGAAAAGCTCGCCCTCAAACCCGAGGTGAAGCAGAAAATCATGTACGACAACGCCGCCAAGCTCCTGGGCCTGAAGCCGGCTGCGCCGGCCGCCGCCGCGGAGGGAGGCCGCATGCAGGACCTGGTGAGCGAGATCGTCCGCGAGGTCATGGCCCGCCTGGGCCGCTGAGCGCCGCCGCTTTCCCATCCTCCCGCCTCGGATCCCGCCTTGTCCGACCGGGAAAGCGCCGCGGCGCTTTTCTTTTGCGCGGGCGACGGGGGCTCTGGGCCCTGCCCTCAGCGCAACAGCCCGTAGAGCCCCGCGGCGAACAGAAGCCCGAGCGCCGCCTGCCGGTAGCGGCGCTCGCCAGCGCGCAGGAACACCCGCCCGCCGAACCCGGTCGCGAGGAGAAAACAGGGCGAAAGCCCCGTCGCGCGAAGGAGCGTCGTCTCCTCGAAGAGCCCCCGGGCGGCCATCATCGCGATCAGGGTCGCCAGCGTGACCGCGAAGTAGCCCGTGAAGTTCGCCCGGTGGTCGGCCGCCTCGCCTGCGCCCGAAAGGAAATAGACGATCACGGGCGGGTTGCCCATGCCGGTGGCGGCGGCCAGAACCCCCGACACCGCCCCGACCCCGAGACGGACGCCGGTGTTGCGCGGCCCCCGCCACCGCCACCCGGCGGCGAGGATCAGGACGAACCCGAGGACCAGAGCGGCGATGACCCGGCCCATCGTGCGCGGTTCCACCGCGAGCAGGAGGCGGGTCCCCGCGGGCATCGCGAGCGCGGCGGCGGCGGCCATGGGCAGGACCTCGCGCCAGGCGATGCGCCGCCACAGCGCGGGCAGCAGTTGCAGCGTGGCCGCGGCGTCGAGCAAAACGACCATCCCCACCGCCGCCAGCGGACCGAAGAGCGCGGCGAACACGGGTGCCATCAGCATGCCCGAGCCGACGCCGACGAAGCCGCGCAGAAAGCCGGCCAGCGCCGCCACCCCCGCCGCGGCCGCGAAATCCGCCCCCCGGAAAAACGCCAGCGCCTCCACGAATCGGCCGCTTTCCCCCCGGCCCTCAGGCGGGATCGGGGCTCACGTCCGGCTCGATCCGGTAGGCGTTGGCGATGCGGTTGGTGCCGTTGAAGACGTCCACCACGGCCACGATCTCGCCGATCGCCTCGTTGTCCAGGCCGAGGCGCTTCAAGGCCGCGGTGTGCGAATGGATGCAGTACTCGCAGTTGTTGGTGATCGAGACGGCGAGCGCGATGATCTCCTTGGTCCGCAGGTCGAGCCGGCCGGGGCGCATGACCGTTTTCAGCTTCTGCCAGGTGCTTTCGAGGTGATCGGGGAAGACCGCGAGCGCCTTCCAGAAGTTGGGGACGAACCCGATCCCCTTGACGGCCATGATGTCCTGGTAGACTTCCCGAACCTTTCCCGTGGCCTCCGATTCGGCCACCATGCGCAACAGTCCCATCCTTCATCCTCCCGGAGTGCACGTGGATTGCCCGGCGGGCGGGCACCCCTTCAGGCGCCGGAGCCAGCCGAGGCTCGAGAGCGTATCCCGCGAGGGCCGGTACTCGCAGCCGACCCAGCCCGCGTACCCCGCCTCGTCGAGGGCGCGGAAGAGATTGACGAAGTTGACTTCCCCGGTTCCCGGCTCGTTGCGGCCCGGCGGGTCGGCGATCTGGATGTGGCCGATCCGGTCGAGGTGGGCTTGCAGCGTGCGGATGAGGTTTCCCTCCATGACCTGCATGTGGTAGACGTCGTACTGCAAAAAGAGGTTGGGGTGGCCCACCTCCTCGATGAGGCGCAGGGCCTCCGCGGTGCGGCGGAGGCAGAACCCCGGGACATCCCGGTCGTTGAGCGGCTCGACGAGCAGGTGGATTCCCTCGGCCGCGAGGCGCGCGGCGGCGTGGCGGAGGTTGGCGATCAGGGTCGCGCGCACGGCCGCGGCGGGCGCCCCGGCGGGCGGGATCCCCGCCAGGCAGTTGAGGAGGCGGCAGCCGAGGGCGCGGGCATAGGCGATCGCGGTGTCCACCCCCGTGCGGAACTCGGCCTCCCGTCCCGGAATGCAGGCGATCCCGCGGTCCCCGGCCTCCCAGTCCCCCGGCGGGAGGTTGTGCAGGATCATCTGCAGCCCGTTGGCCGCGAGCGCCGCGGCGATCCGTTCCGCCGGCCAGGCGTAGGGGAACTGGCATTCGACCGCCCGGAAGCCCGCCTCGGCCGCCGCGGCGAAGCGGTCCGGGAAATCGACCTCGGTGAACAGCAGGCTGAGGTTGGCGCAGAAGCGCGGCACGGGATCCCTCCAGGCGGCGGCATCCAGGGGCGCCGCCGTGGCCTGCATCTCTTTATTCCGGCCCCTCCCGTTTTGCAAACGATCCCGGCCGCGGTCTGGGCGGCGGGCCCGGGGGAGGCGGCCTGTCGCAGCCTCAAACCGGGGGGCGGGGAGGAGAGCATGGGCAGCAGCTTCGGCACACTGTTTCGGGTGACGACCTTCGGCGAGTCCCACGGCCGGGCCGTGGGGGCCGTGGTGGACGGTTGCCCGCCGCGCCTCGCGCTGCGCGAGGAGGACATCCAGCCCCAGCTCGACCGGCGGCGGCCCGGCCAGGGCCGGCTCACGACGGAGCGGGACGAGGCCGACCGGGTCCAGATTTTGAGCGGCACCGAAAACGGCCTCACCCTGGGGACGCCGATCGCCTTGCAGATCCTCAACCGGGACATGCGTCCCGAGGACTACACGGCGCTTGCCGTGGCCCCGCGGCCCTCCCACGCGGATTACACCTACCGCGTGAAGTACGGCATCGCCGCCGCGAGCGGCGGGGGGCGCTCGAGCGCGCGCGAGACGGCGGGCCGGGTGGCGGCCGGCGCGGTGGCCGAGAAACTGCTCCGCGAGCGCTGGGGGGTCGAGATCGTCGCCTGGGTGAGTGCCGTCGGGGAGGTGGATGGCCCCGAGGTCGATCCGGCGACGGTCGACCGGCCGGCGGTCGACCGCTTCGCCGTGCGCTGCCCGCACGAGGAGACCGCGCGGCGCATGGAGGAGGAGATCGCCCGCGCCCGCGAGGAGCAGGACTCGGTCGGCGGGGTCGTGTGCTGTGTCTGCCGCGGGGTCCCGCCGGGATGGGGGGAGCCCGTGTTTTTCAAGACCGAGGCCCTTCTCGCCCAGGCCATGCTCTCCATTCCCGCGGTCAAGGGCTTCGAGATCGGCTCGGGCTTCTCCGGCGCGCGCATGCGCGGCAGTGCGCACAACGACCCCTTCGTCTGGAAGGAGGGCCGCCTGGGGACCCTCACCAACCGCAGCGGCGGCGTCCAGGGCGGGATCACCAACGGCGAGCCGATCGTCTTTCGCGTCGCCTTCAAGCCGCCGGCCACGATCGGCCGCCCCCAGCCGGGGGTCGACTTCTCCGGCCGGCCGGTGCGGATCGAGGCCCGCGGCCGCCACGACCCTTGCGTCGTGCCGCGCGCCGTGCCCATCGTGGAAAGCATGGCGGCCCTCGTGCTCGCCGATCTCGCCCTGATCCAGAGCACCCGCCTCTCGTCCCGTTGAACCCCCGAACCCGCGACACCCCGGGCGGCATCGTTGTGCTGCATTTTCCTTCAGTTTTTATGCGGGGGCCCAGCAACTGCTTGCCGATTGATTTCTTGGGCGGCTTCGTTTAAGAGCGATTCATCGCCCCGCGGCTTCGCGGGAAATCCCAAACGGCACAAACGAAAGGAGGCGCAGATGAGACGGTGGGGCCTGCTCATGGTCGTCATCCTGCTCGCGGTCGGCGGTCCGGCCGAGGCGCAGAACCCGAAACTGGTCATCGCCACCGGCGGCATCGGGGGGGTTTACTACTATTACGGCACCCAGGTGAGCGAGATCGTCAACAAGGCCGGTTTCGCCGCGGCGACCGCCATGCAGACGGCGGCCTCCGTGGACAACATGCTGCTCATCCGCGACAAGACCGACCCCGAGAAAAAGACCTGGTTCATCGCCACCGTGCTTCCGGACACGGCCTACTTCACCACCACCGGCAAACACGAAAAATTCAAGGACAAGCCCGTCAAGGCCACCATCCTGTGGATGATGTACCCCAATTTCCTCCACCTCGTCACCACCGACAAAAGCGGGGTCGCGAAGCTCGCCGACCTCCAGGACAAGCGCGTTTCCACCGGCGCGCCCGGCTCGGGGACGGAATTCACGGCCCTCAACCTCGTCCGCGCCGCCGGCCTGGATCCGGCGAAGTTCAAGAAATGGGAGAAGCTCGGGGCCAAGGAGTCCGAGGAGGCGCTCGCCAACGGGACGATCGACGCCTTCTTCTGGTCGGGAGGACTGCCCACGGGGTCTCTCGTCGAGCTTGCCAACACGCTGGACAGGAAGGGGTTGAAAATGACCCTGGTCGCCATGCCCGAGAACGACCCCGGGGTGAAGGCGTTCAAGGACGAGTTCAAAGGCCTGGCCGATGCGCTCCCCATCCCCAAAGAGATCTACGGCACCGCGGCGGACACGCCGACGCTCGCCTTCTGGAACATGTTCGTCGCCCCCGAGAACCTGCCCGCGGATCTCGCCCACAAGCTCGTGAAATCCGTCTTCGAGAACCTCGATTCCCTGCGGGCCGCGGTCAAGGCCGCCCGGGACACCACCCCGGAGAGCACGGCCAAGTTCATCGGCAAGAGCGCGATCCCCTTCCACCCCGGGGCGGTGCAGTATTTCAAGGAAAAAGGGCTGGTGAAGTAGGAACCCGCCGTGCGTGCGCGCCGCTTGGCCGCCGCGGGCCTTCTGGCCCTGGGCCTCGCCGCGGCGGCCAAGCCCGCCTACGTCACCGGGGACGGGGCGGAAGGCTGGATCCTCCTCTGGCGCGGGCAGAGCGGGGAGATCCGCTTCGTCAACTCGGTGACCGAAAGGCCGGTCGAAATCCGGTTCCGGGTGGGCCGCCGCTTCGAGGGCTTTGCCGTCGCGACCGACCCGGGGACGGAGAGCTATTACACCGGGGGCGCCTACGCCTTGAACGAACTCGCCGCCGGCGAGGCCACCGAGGTGATCCGCCTCTGCTCCATGCGCGGGATCGAACTCCGGGTGGGGTTCCATGAACGGCATGTCGCCGGCGGGTGCCTGGAAGTGAGGCTGCTTTGGACGCTGTGATCGGGAGAATCCTGCACGGGACCGCGGTGCTGGGGACCCTCTACCACCTCTACCTCGTTCTCCACCCCTACCTGCCCTTCCCCTTCCTTCGCCTCTCCATCTTCGACCTCACCCAGGTGCAGCGGGCGACCCACGTCTTTCTGGTCGCTTTTTTGGGCTACCTCGTGAACTGGCGTTGGGTGAAGAAACGGGGGGCCGCGGGAAGCGTCCCCCTCGCGGCCCTGACCGCTCTCCTCGTGGTCGAGTTTTTCAAGCTCGATCTGCCGGCGGGCTTCAAGGCGGCGGCAGGGTTCGTCTGGGCGGCGACGATGCTGCCCTGCCTGGTTCCGCGGCTGATGCGGCCCTCGAACCTCGTCTGCGCCCTGCTCGGCTTTCTGCCCTTCCTCTACCTGGTCTCCGAGTACGAGACCCTGATCTACCGCGCCATCCTGCCCGAACCCTGGGACCTCCTCATGGGCCTGTGCGAGGTGCTCCTGGTGCTGGGGATCATCTTCCGCCTGAGCGGCCCCATCATGCCCATCTTCGTGATGGTCTTCATCCTCTACAACCTCTACGGCGACGTGATCCCCGGCTACCTCTCCAACCCCGGCTTCAGCCTCGACATGCTCCTCGGCAAGATGTACTGCGAGACCGAGGCCGGCATCTTCGGCACGATCACCGGCGTTTCCCTCAAGTACCTCATTTATTTCACGACGCTCGGGGCGGTGATCTCCAAGATGGACTACGGCCGCATCATCGCCAACATCGCCCTCCTCTTCGTCGGCCGCAGCCCCGCCTCGCCGGGGCGCACGAGCAGCGTCATGGCCGTCCTGATGGGGATGTTCTCCGGATCGGGGGCGGCCGACACCCAGTTCGTGGCCACCCTCACCCGCTCGCTCTACGACCGCGTCGGCTACGACCGGCTGGTCGCGGCGGGCATCATCGCCACCGTGGGCTCGATCGCCTACATCACCCCGCCGGTCATGGGCTCGATCTCCTTCATCATGGTGGAGTTGCTCGCGATCCCCTACGCCTGGATCATCACCATGGCGCTCGGGCCGATGATTCTCTATCTGCTGGGGATCGTGGTCTACAACGAGCTCTACGTCCGGCGCCGGCGGCTGAAGCCCATGGAGATCGAGACCGGCCACGACTTCAGCTATTTCCTTCGCTACGCCTACGTCTTCGCCCCGATCGCGCTGATCATCCTGATGATCTACCGCGGCTACTCGATCAACATCACCGTGAGCCTGGCGGCGGTTTTCTTCCTCGTCTTCGCCTATGCCGACCCCACCGTCCGGCCGCCCCTCCGGAGCATTCCCGAGGCCCTCGCCGAGGGCTTCCTGCACCTTCTGCCCATCGCGAGCGCGGTGATCGCGGCGAACATGATCATGTCCATGATGGTGCTGAGCGGGCTGGCCTCCAAGTTCTCCCTGGTGATGATGAAGATCAGCGGCAGCAGCCTGTTTCTCGCGACGGCCTTCACCGGCGTCTTCAGCCTCATCCTCGGCATGGGGGTACCGCCGATCGCCACCTACGTCCTCACCTCGGCCCTCACCGCGCCGACCATCCAGCAGCTCGCCGTGGGAAACGGCATTCCCGAGGAGGCCGCGCTGCTGGCGACGCACATGTTCCTCTTCTACTACGCGGTCCTGGCGGAGGTGACCCCGCCGGTGGCCCTCTCGGCGTACGCCGCGGCCGCCGTCATGAACACCGACCCCGTGAAGACGGGGGTCTTTGCCGCACGGGTGGCGGTCCCCAAGTACCTGCTGGGGATCATCTTCATCCTCACCCTGAACGGGACCGGGCTGCTCATCATCCCCGCCCTGCAGGCGATGCCCGCCGGCGAGGCCGCCCTGGCCATCGTGCAGCGCTATCTCCTGAGCGGGCTGGCGGTCCTTTGCCTGAACGCCGGTGTCGTCGGTTGGTTCCTGCGCGATCTCTCGCGCGGGGAGCGGCTGCTCGCCATCGCGGCGGCGTTGGCGCTCTTCTACCCCTCGACGCCGACCGATGCGCTGGGGGCGCTTCTGACCGCCGGCCTGGTGCTGAAGCTCTGGGTGGAGGGCCGGCTGCGCGCCCGGGCCAAGGCCGGGGCGGGCTGAGGAGCGGGGTCTCCCCGCATCCGCCGCCGGACGGAGGGGCGGTTGCATTGCCGCGGCGGGCGGGATAGAGTCGCCCCGGAAAACCATACGCCCCGCGTGGCAGCCGCCTGCGGTTGGGCGCGGGCCGCGGGAAGCTCCGAGGGTGGGTTCCATGATCAAGTACAATCTCAAGACCTTGATTGCCGAGAAAAAGCGGCGCGAACAGCGCAACATCACCTACCGCGAGATCTCCAGCCTCACGGGCATCTCCAAGGTCACCCTCTCGAAGATCGCGCGTCGGCCCGGCTACAACACGGCCGTGAGCATCGTCGAGAAGCTCTGCCTCTACTTCAAGTGCAGCCCCAATGACTTGATCACCATCGTCCCCGATCTCCCCGAGGAAGAACGGAAGGAAATCGAAACCGGCCGGACCCCCTGAGCCGGCCGGCGCGGCACCGTCCGGGTCGTCGCCGCAGGGGCAGGTTTCCCCCCCGCGGCGCGGCCGGGGAACGGGGGGTGTTTCCTCGTTTCGGCTGCCCGCCAAGGAGCGATTCGCGTGGAGCATCTCGTCGTTCTGGTCAAGGCGGCCCTCATGGGGGTCGTCGAGGGGGTCACCGAATTTCTCCCCGTCTCCTCGACCGGGCATCTCATCCTGGCGGGCGATCTGCTCGGCTTCGCGGGCCCCAAGGAAAACGCCTTTCTCGTCATCATCCAGTTCGGGGCCATCCTCGCCGTGCTCTGGCTCTACCGCGGAAAATTCCTCGGCGTGGTGCGCAACCTGAGAAGCGATCCGTCGGCCCGGCGCCTCGTGTTCAACCTGGGGCTCGGCACCCTTCCGGCCGTGGTGATCGGCCTGCCCACCGAGCGCTGGATCGAGGCCCACTTGTTCCGGCCCCTCCCCGTGGCGATCGCCTTCGCGGCGGGAGGGGTCGCGATCCTCTGGGTCGAGGCGCGCCGGCGAAACCCCGCGGTGCTCGGGGTGGACGAGATCCCTCTCGCCACGGCCCTCGCCGTGGGGTGCTTTCAGGTGCTGGCGGTGGTTTTCCCCGGGGTTTCGCGCTCGGGGGCGACGATCATCGGCGGGCTGCTGCTCGGCCTGTCGCGCACCGCGGCCGCCGAGTTCTCCTTCTTCCTCGCCATCCCTGCCCTCCTCGGGGCTTCCCTCGTCAAGTACAAGAACGTCTACCCCCTGCTCACGGCCCAGGATGCCCCCTTCTTCGCCGTGGGGTTTCTGGTCTCCTTCGTCGCGGCGATGCTCGTGATCCGGGGCTTTCTCGCCTACGTCTCCCGCAGGAGCTTTGCCCCCTTCGCCTGGTACCGCATCGCCTTCGGCGCGCTGCTGCTCTACGTGTACGGGAATCGGGGGACGTTCTGAGGCCGGCCCCGCGCCGCGGGGCAACGCGCAGGCGGATCGGCCGCTCACCTCGCCGGCAGCCACGCGGCGAGGATCCGGCCGTAGGCCTCGGGCGCGCTGAGGTAAGGGAAGTGCCCCCCGTGGGGGAAGGTGTGCACGGCGGCGGCAGGGCAGGCCCGCCGCAGCGCCTGCCGGAGCGGTGCCTCGACCAGAGGGTCGTTTTCGGACTCGAGGATCAGGCAGGGGGGGGTGCCGGTCGCGAGGTTCGGGGGGGCGAAGGTCCGACTCAGGCAGGCGAGCCGTGCGAGGACATGCTCCTTGCGAATCGCCCCGCAGGTCTGCTCGACGAGGTAGGCGGTCACCAGGGCGGCGCCGGCGCCCGCCGCCGGGCCGAGCCGATGGCGGGCGTTGCGCCGCATGCCGGCGAGAATCGCCCATTCGGGCACCCAGCGCAGGACCCGCACCCCGCGCCGCGCCCGGGCGGCGATCCCCTCGTTTGGGCTGAAGGTGTTTCCCAGGACGAGGCCGGCCACGCGCTCGGGCGCGCGCAGGGCCAGGTACTGGGCGAGGAGGCCGCCGAGCGAGCTGCCCACGAGATGCGCGCGGCGGATCCCCTCGCGGTCGAGCAGGGCGAGAACGCCCGCCGCGAGCGCCTCCCACGAGGAGTGGGGGGGGTAGGTCGGCGCAAGGCAGCGGAAGCGTCCTTCGAGCGCCTCGATTTGCAGGAACCAGGCATCCGCCGAGGCCCCCAGGCCGTGCAGGAAAACGACGGCCCCATCGCCGACCCCGGACGCGGCGTATTCCCACACCGTGCCGCCGCAGGAGAACCGCTGGCGGAGCCGGCTGCGGAACGCGGTGAGGCGGCGGCGGACCTCCGGCGGGACCGCGGCATAGAGCACGCGGAAGGAAGGCTTCGGCAGGGGAAAGGCATAGACCCCGAGCAGGACGAGGCCGAATGCGGCGGCCCAGGCGAGTGCGGTCACGGGCGCATTCCTTCTTTCGATAGCGGGACCGCGGGAATGATCGGCCCGGTGGGCCCGTTCGTCAAGGGGGACGGGGGGCGATGCTGGCCAAGCCGCGACGCCTGTGATACAAAAAGGCAAAACGCCGCCCCCCTTGTCTGCCTGCCGCTTGCGGGAGGCTTTCCATGAAGCGCTGTCCCCGATGCAACCAGCCCCTCGCCGAGGCGATCGCCGTCTGCCCCGCCTGCGGCCAGGACCTCAGCCCGCGGCGCGAGCGGATCGACGACTACCGCATCGTCGACGTGTTGCACGAGGGTCACTCCAGCCTTCTTTGCCGCGCCGTTCACGAGCCCACGGGCGAGCCGGTGATGATCCGGCTCTTCACGCCGCAGTCCGGCGTGAACGAGGAGATCGCCGCACGCCTGGAGCGTGAAATCGAGAAGCTTGCGCGGCTTCCCCCGGACGGTCTCGTGCGCCATCAGGCCATCCGCCGCTCGCGGGAGGGGCTCTGGTATCGGATCAGCGAGTGGGTCGAAACCGAAAGCTGGGGCTCGCTGCTCGGCTCGGGGAGGCTCCAGGACGTGGGCACGCTGCTGGATCTGTTCGTCCAGACGGCCGAGACCCTCGCCACCCTGCACGCCCACGGGCACTTCATCCCCCATCTCATCCTGAACGACCTGCTGCCCGTCACCCGCCCCGACGGCCGCCTCGGGGTCAAGATCGACTACAAGCTCTCGCGCTTCATCGACCCGCGCCTGGATCGCCCCGCCCCCATGCTGCGCCGCCTGCTCGAGCAGCACCCCGACATCGCCGGCGGGCGGCCCCTCGACTTCCGCAGCGACATCTGGTCCCTCGGCAAGATCTTCGTCGAGCTGCTCGCCGGCGACCTCGAGATCGAGCGGCCCGAAACGAAGGTGGACGAGTTGCGCATTCCCCGCGAGCTGGCGGTGTTGCTGCGCGTGATGCTCGCCGAGGACCCGGATCTCCGGCCCCAGTCGATGGCCGAGGTCGCCGGCTCCCTGCGGCGCATCCGTGAAGGCCTTCGCCGCGCCCCGGCGGCGTCCGCGTCCCCGCCGCGCCGCACCCGCAGCCTCCTCGTCGTCCTCGCCCTGCTGTTCGCCGCCGCGGCCGCGGTCTGGTGGGCCGTGCGCGGGACGGGGCGGGACACCGAGGCCTTGCTCGAGGGGTTCGCCAACCGCTACGCCCGCGCCGTCGGCTTCGTCCTCGTGGACTACTGGCTCGAATCCCAGGGCGAGAGGCTCTTCCGCAACGTCTCCGAGGGCACGGCCTTTCTCGTCGACGCCGCAGGCTACCTCCTCACCAGCCGCCACGTGGTCTGCCCCTGGCTCGAGGACCCACGCTTCGACGCCATGGTCCGTTACGCGCGCGACCGGGGGATCGAGATCCGGCTGGGATACCGGCTCTACCTCTGGTTCGAGGGCGAGCGGGCCTTCAACCGGGCCGGCCGGCTGATCGAGAACCCCGACCTGACGGACATCTACTTCCTCGAGAACGCCTACACGAACGAAGGCCCCAAGAAAATCGAGATTGCCGGGGTCGGCCGCCCGCCCGTCCGCACGCGGCAGCTGCTGCGGTCCCCGCTCAAGGACGACTTTGCCGTGATCCGCGTCGCTCCCCTGCCGCCGGGGATCGAGCCCCTGCCGCTCGATTCGGAAATGGATCCCCGCCGGCTTCCCAAGCTCAAACGCGTGATCGCCCTGGGCTTCCCCTTGGGCAGCCGCACCCAGGTCGACACCGTGAATGCGAGCGTGGTCCGGGGCAACGTGCGGCGCACCTTCGAAACCATGTTCCAGATCGACGCCTCGCTGCACGGCGGCAACAGCGGTGGCCCGGTGATCGACGAGCGCGGCAAGGTGATCGGCATCGTCTCGGCCGTGGCCGTCGATTTCACCCAGGGGCTGGTGCCGATGATCACGCCGGTGTGGGACATCGGCCTGATCCTGCCGATTCCCGAGGCGGTGCGGCTGCTCCTCGACCTCAAGGCCGGGCAGGCGAAGTGGAACGGCGTTCCCGATTACACGATCGAGCGGAGCCTGGAGGCCATCCGGACCGCGGCCGAGGCGGGGCGCTGGGCCGAGGCCCGCGCGCTCGCCGACGAGAAGCTCGCCCGCAGCCCGCAGCCGGAACTCATCGCGGCCTCGGGCATGCTCTCCGTGTGCATGGGGGATCTCCTCGGCGCCCGCGAACGCTTTCGGAAGGCCCTGTCCCTGGACCCCGAGGACGACGCGGTGCGCTGGATGCTCGTGTGGATCGACCGGCTTGCGGGCACGCGGGAAGCCGAGGCCGAGCGCCGCCGGCTGGAGGCCCTGGACTGGAGAAGCGCGGGGGAATTCCCGGGCTATCTCCTGCGCGTGCTGGAAGGTCGGGAGCCCCGGGAGGCCGCGCTGGCAGGCTGGACCACGGCCGCCGAGAAGGCCTGGGTGCATCTCCTCGGCGGGCACCTCGAGCTTGAGGCCGGCCGGCTCGAGGCGGCCGAGAGCCTCTTGGAGACCGCCCTGAAGGCGGCCGAAATCGAGAGCTGGGAGCGGTTCCTCGCCCGCTCGAAGCTCGATGAGGTGCGCAAGCTGCGGCGCCGGGCCTTCGCCGCCGAGGCCGAGCGCACGGCCCACCGCGGCCGCGTCGAGGGCTTCGAGCAGGAACTGGCGGAGCTCCTCGCGGAGAAGAAGCGGCGCCGGCCGGAGATCGCCTCGCTTCGCGGCCGCCTGGCCTACGCCGAGCTGCCGCACGACGAAAAGCGCGCGCTGCTCGCCGCGCTGCTTGCGGCCGAGCCCGAAAACCGGCAGGCCCGAGCGGCCCTCGCCTTCGCCGAGGCGGCGGCCGAGGCCCACGGGGAGGCCCTGGCGCATGCCCGCGCGTTTCTGGAAAGCGGCGCCCGCGAAAACGCCCTGCGGATGAGCCTGGGTCTTCTCGAGGCGGGGATGTTGCGCCGTCTGGGCCGCGAGGACGAGGCGCGCGCGCGACTGGTCGGCTTTCTCGAGCGGACGACGGATCCCTTCTTCGACGCCGTGGCCGAGACCCTGCTCGGCCGAAGATCCGAGGAAGCCCTGCGTGCCGAGGCGGGGGAGATCCCCGAGCAGGTGCTCGTCGCGTTCACCGCGGCCGGCCTTTGGGCCGAGGGCGCAGGCGACCGCAAGGCCGCCGACCGGTTTTACCGGGACGCGATCGGATCCTTTCTGGACACCTGGGTGGAATACGATTTTGCCCTGGAGCGCCTCCGCCGCCTCCGGCGCGCCGGGGATTGAAGCCCACCGGGGGACGACGGGCCCCGGGGAACCGCGGCGGAGTCCCCCCGGCCGGGCGGCCCTCCCGCTCCGCAGGGAGGGGCGATCGGGAGCAGCCGATGCAGAGAAAGGTGGTGCTGGTTGCCTTCAACGGGGAGCCGATGTGTTTCGTGCACGTCCTGCTGAACGCCCTGGACATGAAGGCGAGGGGGATCGACGTCCGGCTGGTGATCGAGGGGGCGGCCACGCGCCTGGTGGGCGAGCTCGACGACCCGCAACGGCCCTTTGCCGACCTCTACCGCAGGGTGCGGGAGCAGTCCCTGGTGGATTGCGTCTGCCAGGCCTGCGCCTCGAAAACCGGTTCGCTGGAGGAGGCCCGGCGCCAGGGTTTGCCGCTCTGCGCCGAAATGGGAGGACACCCCAGCCTGGGGCGGTACCTCGAAGAGGGCTGGGAGGTCATTTCCTTTTGACGCCCGCCGGGGCCGGCGCCCGGCGGGTCGGCCCACGAAACGTCGGTCCGTGAGGCGGCGGCGAAAATCTTCGGCGCGGGGACGATTTTCCCTTGACGGGGAGGAGGAAAGCGCCTATTGTTTGCCCTGGATCCGGTTCCTCGGGAAACGGTTCCGAAAAGGTTGGATGAAAACATTTTGCAGCGTGGGGAAAGCCGCCACACTTCAAAGTGTGGCGGCTTTTTTGCTGTGGTCGTAATCCGCCTTTGAAAATTTTGAAGAAAGGAGGATTGCGACGATGATGCAAGGAAAAGTGAAGTGGTTTAACGAGCGCAAGGGGTTCGGCTTCATCGAGGCCGAAAACGGAAACGACGTGTTCGTCCATTTCAGCGCCATCGAAGGCAGCGGCTTTCGCACGCTGCAGGACGGTCAGCCGGTCAGCTTTGACGTGCAGAGCGGCCCCAAGGGCCTTTCGGCCGTCAACGTCCGGGTGATGTAACCTTCCCCCGGTCTCCCTCGGGGTTCGGCGCCCGCCCGCGGGCGGGCGCCGAACCCCGGGACCCGCACGCACCCCCCTCCCCCGGGATTCCGGTCACGAAAGGCACGGTTCATGAACAAGCGGCTCTATATCGGCAATCTGGCCGCGGAGATCACCGCGAACGATCTCACGCACAACTTTTCCACCGTCGGCACCGTGGTTTCGGCGGTGATCATCAAGGAGCGTTACTCCAACCAGAGCAAGGGCTTCGGGTTCGTCGAGATGGCGAGCGAAGAAGAGGCGCGGCAGGCGATCGAGACCTTCAACGGCGGTGAGCTCCAGGGAAGAACGATCATCGTGAGCGAGGCGCGCGAGCCCCGCCGCGACGGGGAAAACGGGCGCCCCGGCGGCTTCGGCCGCGGCCCCCAAGGCGGGGCCGGCCGCGGCGGCTTCGGCCGCGGGGGGCGCTATTAGCTATTTGCGGAGCAGCCGGCGGATGTCGGGGGCGGACAGGTTGTCTTCCAGGACCCGCCACTCCCCTTCCGGCGTGCACACCCCGCGCAGGCGGCCGATCTTCAACCACTCGCGGATCCCCTGCTCCGTGAGATACGTCATGGCCGCGAACTCGGGGATGCTGTAGCCGCCCTGCGGTGCCGTCGCTGCGGCGGCCGGGGAAACGGCCTCGGGTGACTCGGCCGGCGCAGAGGGCATTGCGCCGGGAGGGGCGGCCGCCGGGGCTTGCTCGAGAGGCCGTCGCCGGGGCGGCCCCGCCTTGCGGCCGGCGGCCTGTTTGCCCGGCTTCGGTCCGCCCAGCCGGCGCACGGCCGGGGCGTCGAGCTGGGAGGCGGGGATCTTCCAGGTTTTTCCTTCCTTGCGCGCGCGGAGTTTTCCCTCGCGGATCAGCCGCGTGACGCTCGCGGCCGGAATGCCGGTTGCCCGGGCGAACTCCGCCGTCGTCATCGTTTCCCTGCGCCTGTCCATGGGCTGTCCTTTCCGGATCTCGTTTTGAACGTCGCTTTCCCCCGCTGCCTCTTCTTTTAGCCGACTTCACCCATCCCGTAAACCCGCTCTTTCTCCGCCCCGTCGCCGCGATCCTCCCCGGCCTTGGCCCGTGAGCCGTTCTTGTGCGAACATGGAAACGCCGCCGCACGGCGATTGCCCGCCGGGCCGCGATCGCGGCCGAGATCCGGGGCACCCGGGGCGGAGGGCCCTGTCGCGGAGGAGGGGGACATGGTGCGCAATTCGGAAATCGCCGCGCTCTTCGAGGAGATCGCCGATCTGCTCGAGCTTCAGGACGAGAACCCCTTCAAGGTGCGCGCCTACCGGCAGGCCGCGCGGCTGCTCCGCGGGCTCGGCACGGAAGCGGCCGAACTGCTCGCCGCCGGGGAGGATCTCCGGCGGCTTCCGGGGATCGGCAAGGAGCTTGCGGCCAAGATCGCCGACATCACCCAAACGGGGACGACCCCCGCCCTGGAGCGGCTGCGGCAAAGCGTTCCGGCCGCGTTGCGGGAGATGCTGCGGCTTCCGGGGCTGGGTCCCAAGCGGGTGCGGGCGCTTTCCCGGGAACTTGGCCTGACCACCCGGGAGGAGCTGCGGCAGGCGGCCCTCCAGGGGCGCATCCGACAGATTGCCGGCTTCGGCGAAGCGCTTGAGCGGCAAATCCTCGAGGCCCTGGCCCGCGCCGCGGCGGAAGGCGGGCGCTCCGCGATCGGCGAGGCGCGGCCTCAGGTGGAGGCCCTGCTTTCGTTCCTGCGCGCGCAGCCGGGGGTGAAGCGGGCCGAGGCCGCCGGCAGCTTTCGCCGCCGCCGGGAAACCGTCGGCGACATCGATCTCGTGGTCGCCGCCGCCGCGAAGAGCCCGGTGATCGAGCGGTTTGTCGCCTGGGGCGACGTCCGCGAGGTGCTCTCCCGCGGCGAGACCCGGGCCGGGGTGGTGCTGCGCTCCGGCCTGCAGGTGGACCTGCGACGGGTCGACCCCTCGGCATACGGCGCGGCCCTGCAGTATTTCACCGGCAGCCAGGCCCACAACATCGCCTTGCGCAGGGACGCCAGGCGACAGGGGCTCAAGGTCAACGAGTACGGGGTGTTTCGCGGGGAGAAGCGCCTGGCCGGCCGGACCGAGGAATCCGTCTACCGGGTCCTGGGGCTTTCCTGGATCCCCCCCGAGCTGCGCGAGGACCGCGGCGAGATCGAGGCCGCCCGGGAGGGGAGGCTTCCCGCGCTCGTCGCCGTCGCCGACCTGCGGGGCGACCTCCATGCGCACACCGCGGCCAGCGACGGGACGGCGGGCCTCGAGGAGATGGCCGAGGCGGCCAGGCGGCGCGGCTTCGAGTACCTCGCGATCACCGATCATTCCCGGAGCCTGCGGGTCGCGCACGGTCTCGACGAGCGCCGGCTCCTCGCGCAGATCGAGGCGATCGAGCGCTTGAACGAGCGCTGGCGCGATTTCGTCCTGCTCAAGGGAATCGAGGTCGAGATCCTCGAAGACGGCCGGCTCGATCTCCCGGACGACGTCCTCGGCCGGCTCGATCTCGTCGTCGGCGCCGTCCACAGCGGCTTCGGCTTGAGCCGCGAGCGGCAGACGGAACGCATCCTGCGCGCCATGGATCGCCCGCATTTCTCGATCCTCGCCCATCCCACGGGGCGGCTGTTGCCCGATCGGGAACCCTATGCGCTCGACCTCGCCGCGGTCATCGCCAAGGCGGCCGAGCGCGGCTGTTTTCTCGAGCTCAACGCCCATCCCCGCCGTCTCGACCTTTGCGACACCGCCTGCCGCGAGGCGCGCGCGGCCGGGGTGCGCATCGCGGTCTCCAGCGACGCCCACGGCCCGGCCGATTTCGCACACCTCGACGGCGGGATCGATCAAGCGCGGCGGGGATGGCTCGAACCCCGCGACGTGCTCAACACGCTCCCGCTCGGCGAGCTTCTCGCGCTCTTGCGGCGGGCGAGGGGGTGAGCGGACGGCCCGCGGTTCAAGGTTTTTCGCGCCGTCGGATTTCGCCGAGGCGGCGGCTGAGGTCCTCGTAGCGCCGGGGGTCGAAGAGGCCGATCTCCTGGCCGTGCAACCGGTAGAGCTGCAGGCACCGTCCGGCATCCGCGGGGTTGCGGTGGGCGATGCCCTGCTCGACGCAGCGCAGGCTTTCGCGGATCGATTTCTCGTAGAGCTGGCGCCGCAGTTCTTCGTAGAGCCGGGCATCGAAGGTGCCGGCCTCGAGCGCCGTGACCTTCCAGACGTTGAGCGCGACGCGTCCGTTGGCGAAGCCCTCTTCCTGGATCGCCTTTTTGGCGAGCGACAGGCTCACGGAGGCGTCCCGCTCGAGCTGCCTCTGCCGCACCGTGTCCCCGGCCGGCGGGGCGGCGGGCGGCCGCGTCTCCTGGGCCGCGACCGGGAGGGTGCAGAGGAGAAACAACGCGAGCGGCGCGGGAAGGGCGCGCCATGGCCGGCGCCGCCTCATGCCGCCCCCTGCCGCAACAGGGCCGCCAAGCGCCGGTCGGCCGGGCACAGGAGCTCGTCCTCGAGTTCCTCGACCGGCACCCAGCGCAGCTCGGCGTGATCCAGGCAGCGGGGACGGCCGTCGGCACCGTCGACGCGGTAGGCCAGCAGGCGGATCGGCGGTCGGCTGGTCTCGTCCAAGCTTTCCCCGAAAAAGGCGCCCACCCGGGCTTCGACCCCCAGCTCCTCGCGCAGCTCGCGCACGAGGGCCTCCCGCGGCGTTTCCCCGGCCCCGAGCTTGCCGCCGGGAAACTCCCAGCGGCCGCCGTGCGGGCGGCCCTCCCGCCTGCGGGCGAGAAGGACGCGTCCGTCGTCGCACCAGATGGCGGCCGTCACGACGATCATGGCGCCAACCGTTCGCGCAGCCAGCGGACGACAGGACCCAGGCGCCGGGGCGCGAGCCGGACGAGTTCCTCGAGGTCGACCCACCGGAACTCGTGGTGTTCGGGCCGGCCGATCTCGGGGTTGACGGGAAGCTCGACTTGCGCGCTCTTCGTTTCGGCGAGATAATAGCGCGCGATCTTGGTTCCGCCGTTGTAGGGTTCGGTTTCCACGAAGTCCAGGCCCCAGGGGAAGGCCAGATCGCGGATCCCGGTTTCCTCGAGGGTTTCGCGCAACGCCCCCGCGAGGGGATCCTCGCCGGGCCGCAGTTCCCCCTTGGGGAAATCCCAGTTGCGGAAGGCGCGCAGGAAAAGGACCCGCCAACGCGGGCCCTCGCGGCGCACGACGATGATGCCTGAGGAGCGGGTCACGGGGTCCGGCCTCGGTCCTGATCGTTGAGGATACATGGGATCGCCGCCCGACGCAAAACGCCGCCACACGACCGCTGCGGCCGAGCGGCCTGCCGCGCCGCCCCCGCCCCCGGCGTTGCCGGCCGGGGGCCCCGCTCACCCGCCCGTTTCCTTCCGCGACGCCGTCCGCGAGGACGACCGGGAGGTCGTGCGGCGGATCGTCTCCTCGACGGGGTTTTTCCATCCCGGCGAAGTCCTCATCGCCGTCGAGCTGGTCGAGGAGCGGCTGGCGCGGGGGGCGGCCAGCGGCTATTTCTTCGTCTTCCTGGAAGAGGGCGGCCGAACCCGCGGTTACAGCTGCTACGGTCCCATCGCCGGGACCGCGGCCAGCTTCGATCTCTACTGGATCGCGGTCCACCGCGAGCGACGGGGCGATGGCCTGGGGCGCATCCTGCTCGCGCAGACCGAGGAGCGGATCCGCGCCGCGGGCGGCCGCCGGCTTTACGCCGAAACCTCGGGGCGGCCGCAGTACCGGCCGACGCGGCGTTTCTACCGCCGGGCGGGCTTCCGGCGCGAGGCCCGGCTGCGGGATTTTTACGCCCCGGGCGACGACAAGTGGATTTTCGTCAAGGAGCTTTCCTCTCCTTCGCCGCCGTGACGCAATGGAGGCCCTCGCCCCGGCGCGGCGGCCCGTAGCAGAGGTTGTCCGAGGTGCAGGCCGCCGGCCGCCGGTCGCCCGACTGCCAGCGGCGCACGAGGTCGGGCTCGCGGATGAAGGGCCGGCTCATGGCGATGAAGTCGCAGACCCCCTCGGCGAGAAGCCGCTCGGCCGTCTCGAGCGAGCGGATGCCGCCCACGAGCAGGAGGGGCAGCCGCACGCGGCGGCGGATGCATTCGGCCTCCGGCCGGTTGTAGGCCTCCGCCTCCGGTCGCAGGATCCCCGGGCGCGCGGAGCCGTGGCGGGCATGCCGGGTCATGCCGCTGGAGACCTCCACGGCGTCGAGGCCCGCGGCCTCGAGGATCGCCGCCGCCTCGGCCGCCTCCTCGGCCTCGAGCCCGCCCTCGATGCCATCGTTGCCGTTCAGCTTGATGAGGACCGGGTAGTCCGGCCCCACCCGCCGGCGCACGGCTGCGAGGATTTCGCGATGAACCCGCACCCGGTTCTCGAGGCTTCCCCCGTAGGCATCCCGGCGGCGGTTGAAGAGCGGCGAGAGAAACTGGTTGAGGAGGTAGCCGTGGGCCGAGTGGAGCTGGACCCCGTCGAAGCCCGCCTCCCGGGCGCGGCCGGCGGCGGCGGCGAAGGCCTCGACCAGGCGGGCGATGTCCTCGGCTTCGAGTTCCCGACGCACGGCATCGTCCAGGCGGACCGCGGCCGAAACGGCAACCGGAGGCCGGCCGGTGAGCGCGGGGTCCGCGAAGTAGCCGGCGTGGGCGAGCTGCAGCAGGATCGCCGCCCCGTGCTCGTGCGCGGCGGCCGCCAGGCGCCGAAGCCCCGGGATCAGCCGGTCGTCGTGGGCCCCGAGCTGGCCCGGGCCGGCCTGGCCCTCGGGGAGCACGAAGGCGTGGCTGGAGATGATCAGCCCCACGCCGCCGCGGGCCAGCCGCGCGATGGTCTCCTCGAGGCGGGCGGTGACCTCCCCCGCGGGGGAGGCCATGCCTTCCCAGGTGGCGGAGCGGACGAAGCGGTTGCGCAGATGCATTCCCTTCAAGGTGACGGGTGCGAACAGCGGGCTCACGGGCTCCTCCTTGGGGGGTTCAGGGAATGAAGCGGCCGCCGACGACCCGCTGCCATTGTTCGAGGAGCATGTCGCGATGCTCGCGGATCCAGGCTTCGCCGTTCAGCTCGAGGAGTTCCCCCAGGCGGGTGCAGAGGGCGGCGATTTCCCGTTCGTTGCCCGGGATCGCGCGCGTTCCAAGCAGCTCGGCGACGTCCTCGAACGAGAGCCGGGGCATGGGCGTCCTCCCGGCCGGCGGCGGAGGCGCCTGGGGGCGGTCCCCCGCCGGCGTGCGGGGTTAGCCGGAACGGCCTGCCAAGGCACTCTTTACCGGGGGAGCGGCCCCGGGGTCAACCGTCTTGCGGCCCGAGCCGGCGGCGTTTGCAAGCCGGCGGGAAGCGGGATATAGGACCGATGCGCCGAACGCCGCATCGCCCCTGGGAAGGAGTGCCCCGATGGAGCCCTTTGTCGTCGACCCCGAAGCCTGCACCCGCGACGGCCTGTGCGTCCAGGAGTGCCCGGCGCGGGTCATCCGGCTCGAGGCCCATGACCCCGTGCCCGCACCCCAGCCCGATTTTTCCGCCGGCTGCATCGCCTGCGGCCATTGCGTGGCCGTCTGCCCGACCGGCGCCTTCCGGCTCAACCGGCTCGACCCGGCGGCTTTCCGCCCTTGTCGAGCGCAGGTGCCGTGGAATGCCGAGCAGGCCGAAGAGTTCCTCCGCGGCCGGCGCTCGATCCGCAGCTACGAGGAGACCCCGGTCGAGCGCCCCGTGCTCGCCCGCTTGATCGAGGCCGCCTGCTGGGCGCCCTCGGCCAAGAACGCCCAGCCCTGGCACTGGACGATCGTCGAGAACCCCGCGGAGGCCCGCCGGATGGCCGGCCTCGCCGTCGATTACATGCGCGGCTTCATCCGCGAGAAGCCCAAGGTGGCCGAACTCCTTTCCTTCACGCGCGTCGTGGCCGACTGGGAACGGGGCTGCGACCGCGTGCTGCGCGGCGCCCCCCACGTGATCGTGGCCCACGTCGACCGCAACTGGGCCTTCGGCGCCGAGGACACGGCCCTGGCGCTTTCCTATCTCGAGCTCTACGCGCCCGTTCTCGGGCTGGGAACCTGCTGGGCGGGCTATTTCTACATGGCGGCAAACGCCCATCCGCCCCTCTTCGAGGCCCTCGGCATCCCCCCGAAGCACAGGGTCTGCGGCGCGGTCATGGTGGGCCGGCCGCGCGTCCGCTACCGCCTCCTCGTGCCGCGACGCCCCCCCCGGATCGAGTGGCGTTGATCGCTCAGGAACCGGGCGCGATGCGCTCGAGAATCCGGTCCCGCTTCGCCGGGTCGAGCGCGAGGAGCCGCCGGGCCTCTTCCGGGCCGGCGATTTCCCGCCCCATTTCGCGGGCGATCCGCACGACCTTTTCCACTAGGACCGGGTTGGATGCCGGCGAGCCGTCCGGCAGCCGCAGGTTGTCTTCCAGTCCCACGCGCACGTGTCCGCCCATGGCGATGGCCGCAGCGGCAAGCGGCAGCTCGGCCTTCCCGATGCCCGCTACGGACCACGTGGATCCCGGGGGCAGGCTCTCCGCCAGAAAGACCAGGTTGCGCACCGTTCCTGGCATGGAGCCCGGCGCCCCCAGCACGAAGTCGAAATGCAATGGCGGCACCAGATAGCCCTTGGCCTGCAGATGCAGGGCGTTGGCGATCATGCCGGCCTCGAAGACCTCGATTTCGGGCTTGACGCCGGTGTCGCGGAACACGCCGCCGAGAAATTCGAGGAACGCCGGCGGGTTCTCGTAGACGATCCCTGGGAGGTTGTTCGAACCCGTGGTGAACGAGGCCATTTCCGGAAGCAGCCGCACCGGCGCGGCGCGGGCCTCCCAGTCCTTTCCGGCGCGGGCGCCGGTGGAGAGCTGCACGATGACCTCCGGCGCCAGCTCCTTGATCCGGCGGACGATCGCCTTGTAGGCCTCGAGGTCCAGGGTGGGTTTCCCCCGGGCGTCACGGGCGTGAACATGGAACAGGCTCGCGCCGGCGTCGCGGCAGCGGACGACATCGGCGGCGATCTCTTCCGGAGCCACGGGAAGATGGGGGTTCATCTCCCGGGTGGGGACGTTGCCCGTCAGGGCGACGGTGATGATCAACTTTTCCATGAACCGGTCTCCTTCCCGCGCGGTCGTCGCACTTCCGCGGCGATCGTTCAGGCTTCGCCGATTTCGGCCCCGACCTCCGCGATCGCGGCGTCGAGGATGGCCACCATGCGGTCGATCTGCTCCTCGGCGATGACCAGAGGAGGGGCAAGCAGCAGGTGATCGCCCCGGACCCCGTCGGCCCCGCCCCCGCCGGGGTAGGTGATGAGTCCCTTTTCAAATGCCCGCCCGGCGATCCGTTGGTTCACGCGGAGCTGGGGATCGAAGGGCTCTCGGTTGCGGCGGTCCCGAACGAACTCGATTCCCGCCATGAGACCCAACCCGCGGATGTCGCCCACGATGGGGTGCCGCTCGAGGAGGCGAAGCTTGTGCAGCAGATAGCCGCCGAGGACGGCCGCACGGGTCACCAGGTCGTGGGTCCGCAGATAGTCGATGACCGCCGAGGCGACGGCGCAAGAGAGGGGGTTCTGGCTGTAGGTGTGGCCGTGGACGAATAGACCGCTGCCGTCGCGGATGGCGTCGTGGATCCCGCCGCCGGTGATCACGCAATAGATAGGGCTGTAGCCGCTGGCCAACCCTTTGCTGCCGACGATCATATCCGGGATCACGCCCCAGTGGTCGATCGCGAAGTTGCGGCCGGTGCGGCCGAATCCGGTCATCACCTCATCGACGATGAGCAGCACGTCGTAGCGATTGCAGATTTCGCGGATTCGCTGGAAGTAGCCGTCCTTGGGGACCAGGGCACCCGCCGTGGCCCCCACGACGGGCTCGGCGATGAACGCCGAGACCGAATCGGGCCCCTCGTACAGGATGGCCGTCTCGAGGTCCTCGGCGCATTCGAGGCTGCAGCCGGCGGGCTCACGGCCGAAGGGACAGCGGTAGCAATAGGCCGGAGCGATGTGCGGCGTGTGCAACATCAGAGGCAGGTAGTGCCGTCTGCGGCCCGTGTGGCCGCTCAGCGCGAGCGCGCCCAAGGTGTTGCCGTGATAGCTCGCCCAGCGGGAGATGACCTTGTATTTTTCAGGTGTCCCGCGCTCGATTTGGTACTGGCGGGCCATCTTGACCGCCGTCTCCACCGCCTCGGAGCCCCCGGACACGAAATAGACCCGCTCGAGGCCCGGAGGGCAGAGGTCGACGATTTTGCGCGCCAGCTCTCGCGCCGCCTCGGTGGTGAATTGGGAGCCGTGGGCGAAGGCGATGCGGGCCGCCTGGGTCTGCATTGCCTCTAAAACCTCCGGCACGGCGTGCCCGATCGAGACGACGACCGCCCCGCCGGAGCCGTCGATGTAGGCCCGGCCTTCCTGGTCGTAGATGAGAACCCCCTCGGCGCGTACCGCCGTCGGGTACTTCTTTCGAGGACTGCGGTAAAAAACACGGTCTGGGGGATGATCCTGCGACATGGCGCCTTCCTCCTGAATGGGAAGTTCCTTCACCGGCTCGGCGAACCCCCGGACGTGGGCAGGGTGCGGGGGCGGTTCCCCCACCGCGCCGGGGCGCGACCCTGGCGGATCCACAGGGCGGCGAGGGCCGCGGTTCCCGCCGCGTCGGTCCAAAGGCCGGGTTGGATCAGCAAAAACGCGACCACGTAAAGGACGATCGTCTCGGGCCAGGTGCACCGTACCCGCAGGCAGCGTTGCACGGCTGCCGCCAGGCAGGTCACCCCCAGCACCGCGGAGAACAGCGCCAGCAGGATGCCGTGGAGGCTGCCGAGAAAAAGCAGCTCGCGGGCGAAGACGAACATGAAGGGGATAATGAATCCGGCGATCCCGAGCTGGAAGGCCGACAGGCCCGTTTTCCAGGGATCGGAACCGGCGATCCCCGCTCCGGCGTAGGCAGCGAGAGCCACCGGCGGCGTGATGTCGGCCCGGGTGCCGAAGTACAGAATGAAGAGGTGTGCGGCGATGGCCTCCACCCCCATCTGGACCAGCGCCGGAGCCACGAGCGAGGAGATGATGACGTACTGCGCCGTGGTCGGCACCCCCATGCCGAGAAAGAGACAGGCCAACATGGTGAAGGGCAGCGCCAGGGCCAGGTGGCCCATGGAGGCGTCGATCACCAGCGAGGAAAACTTGATCCCCAGGCCGGTCATGGTGATCGAGCCGATGATGATGCCGGCCGCGGCGCAGGCCGCAGCCACCTCCACGGCGCCGACGGCCCCCTCGGCCAACCCTTCCACGGTCCGCCCCAGGAGCGCGCGGAGCGGTTCGCGTCGCATCAGCCCCATCAGGAGCGAAGAGGCCAGGGTGGCCAGAATCGCCCAAAAGACGGCCCGTTCGGGGGAATAGTCCTGCATCAGGAAGGCGACCAGCAGCACGATCGAAAAGAGGTGGTGCCAGCCGCGCGACAGGCTAACGCGGATGCTGGGCAGTTCCTGGCGAGGCAGGCCGCTCAGGCCCAGTGCGACGGCCCGGAAGTGGACCTGCATGAAGGTCGAAAAGAAGGCAAGGATCGCCGGGATCACGGCCGCCACGCAGACGCGGAAGTAGGAAATCCCCAGAAACTCGGCCATGATGAACGCCGCCGCCCCCATGATGGGCGGCATGATCTGCCCCATGGTGGAGGAGGAGGCCTCGACCCCGGCGGCGAAATGGCCCGGGTATCCGGTGCGTTTCATCAAGGGAATGGTAAACGAGCCCGTCGTCACCGTGTTGGCGACCGAGCTGCCGGAGATCATGCCGAAAAAGGTGCTCGAAACCACCGCGGCCTTGGCCGGACCCCCGCGCGTCCAACCGGTCAGCGCGAAGGCGATGTCGGTGAAAAACTGGCCCGCCCCCGTTTTGCGCAACAAAGCGCCGTAGAGGATGAAGAGCAGGATGAAGTTGGCCGACACCCCGAGAGGCACGCCGAAAATGCCGTCGGTGGAGAGGGAGAGGTAGGTGCTCAGCCGGTTCAGGGAATAGCCGCGGTGGCTGACGGCCTCCGGCAGGTAGGGGCCGAAGAGGGCATAGGCGATGAAGAACAGGGCGATCAGCGGCACCGCGGAACCGGTGGAGCGGCGCGCGGCTTCGAGCACGATGACGACGAGTGCCGTACCGAGGATCACATCCTGGGGTTCGTAGGCGCCGGCCCGTTTCATGATCGCGGAGGACTGGAAGAAAATCCAGAGGCAGATGCCGCAGGAGAGGGCCAGAAATATCCAGTCCGTTACGGAGGCGCGGTGTCGTGGAGATCGTTGTCGAGAGAACGGGTAGAGAAGAAACAGAAGGGCCGAAAGAAACATCCAGTGCAGGGCACGGTGGTCGAGAGCGAAGAAGGGGTGCCCGTACGCGTAGGCCAGATGGTAACAGGACGTGAGCACCGCCAGCACATGAATCAGAATGCCGGCTTTCCCCCCCAGGCGGCGCTTGCGCTCAAAGCGATCGAGAACCTCGCGTGCGGCCGCCCTTTCCTGGCCCGGGCCGGAGGCGTTCCGGCGGTCTTCGTCCGTAGCCGTAGGGGTCAGGGCTGGCCCGGAGGCGTTGTTCGTCCGATGCGGATCCATAGCGAGTCCCCCTCCGGGGCGATCTCCAGCAGCGAAAGTTCTTTTCCGCCGACCCGGAGGCGGTGATCCGCCGTCTGGCCGGTACGTAGCGGGATCACCGGAAACGGCCGTTTCAGGCGAACCCTTGTCCCCTCGGGCGAAAAGGAGATGTCCGCCGAGGGATGAAACTCGAGCCCTGCGCCGTACCAGGCGAACCGCTCCTCCAGCAGCAGGAAGCCTCCCGCGGCGGTGACCTCGAAGAGGTCGTGCACGGGGGTGTGATCGGAGGAGTGGCGGTAGAGGAGCTCGAAACGATCCCCCGCCGCAACCGGTGCGTGCCACAAAAGCCGGCCGTCGTTTCGCCGGACGATCTCCAGGCGCAGGTCTCCGGCCGCGGACGCGGCGTGCGCGAAGGCGAGGCATAAACCGATCCCCGCCGGGGGAACGACGAGCAGCCAGGCGACCTGGAGGAAACGTCGGAAGATCATGCCGGCCCCTCCGGTTCGGAACCGGCGCGGGCCCGTCCCGGCGCCTTGGCGCCGGGTCGGGCGGCGCCTTACTTCAACGCCCCGACCTCGCGGAAGTATTTTTGTGCGCCGGGGTGCAGCGGAAGAGGGCTGTTGACCGCATGGGCAGGGGTCAGCTGGGCTGCGATGGGGTGGATGTTGACCAGGGCGAACTTTCCTTCACCTACGTTGCTGAAGATCGCCTTGACCACCTTGTAGGCGATGTCCGCGGGCATCTTCGCATGGGCGATTAGCAGGTTGGAATCGCCCAGACAGAGCACGTCGCTGTCGACCTTGGGGTAGGTGCCCCGCGGAATGGTGATCTGAACATAGTAGGGGTATTTCTTGACCAGGCGGTCGGCGAGGGCTTTTTCAAGCGGAATGAGGACGATGTCCCGGGTCGCGGCGAGGTCCATGACCGCTGCTCCGGGATAGGCGAAGTTAAAAAACACCGCGTCCACGACACCGTCCTTCAGCGCCTGCACGGACTCGGACTGGGAGAGGTTCGCAACGGTGAGGTCTTTTTTCAGGTCAAACCCGGCCTCCTCGAGTATGGCGGTCGCCATGAGGGCGCAGCCGCTGCCGGGAACGTCGATGGAGACTTTCTTGCCCTTGAGATCGGCGACGGAGCGGATACCGCTTTTCGTGGTGGTCACGATGTGCTCGGGTGCCGGGTACATCTGAAACAGGGCGGTGATATCGAGCTTGGCTTCGAAGGGCGCCTGCCCGGTGGCGGCTTTATATGCCACGCTGCCCATCACCATGCCCATGTCGGAATGTCCACCGCCGACGAGCCGGCAGTTTTCCACCGAGGCCCCGGTGGATTCGGAAGCGCAGCGGAGCTCGGGCACGGTCTTTTCGATCACGACCGCCATGCCGCCGCCGAGCGGGTAGTACACGCCGCCCGGGCTTCCGGAGGCGAGGGTGAGAAACTTGCGGGTGTCGGCATGGCCAGCCGACGGTCCCGCGAACGCGGTAGCCACGAAAACCAGGGCGATGAAAACAAGGCGCTTGTTCATGACATTCCTCCTTGTTCGGATGGCTGCAGCAGGACTGCAGCGCGTTCGCGGCGGCCGGGTATTTGCGAAACAGCTCACCTCCTTTCCGTCCAACCCTGTTCCCGGGCTTTGCCGGGGGTGCCGTCAGGGTTCCCAGTAAACGTGTCGTTTCTGCCAGAACTCCTCCAAGGCGTTCAATGCCACGAGGGTCACGGCGCGGTTTCGCACACCCAGGGCGGTCACGACGGCGTTGATCAGGCTGAGCGGGGCGACAAAGGATTCCATGAATGAGTTCATTCGGCAGGCGGCGGTCAACACGCAATCGGCATGTTGGGCGAGCGGCGAGATCGGGCTGTCGGTGATGGCCAGGGTGCACAATCCTCGGCCGTGGCAATACTCGAGCGCCTGGACGGTCTCGCGCGTGTACCGCGGAAAACCGATGCCCACCAAGGTGTCCGTCTCCTTGAGGCGGAAGATCCGGTCCCAGAGGGTGCCGATTCCAGGACGCAAGAGGAGGACCTCGCGTTGGAGAAACTCGAGCGCAACCGCCAGGAAGACGGCGAGCGCGTGGGCGCTGCGCAGGCCGATGATCACGATACGGCTGGCGCGATCGAGCGTCTCCACGAAGCGGCGAAAGGATTCCTGGTCGTTGCGGCGCAGAGTTTCTTGAAGGTTTTCCATGTCCCCGGCGAGGATGCCGCGCAGGATGCCGCCGTCTCCTTCGGAAGACTCGGTTTTCTTCAAACGGGCGCTGGTGGTCAGCGTTTCCCGGAACAGGTTGCGAAGCTCGCGCTGAAAGTCGGCGAAGCCCTCGAACCCGAGCGATTTGGCCGCCCGCACGACGGAGGCCACACTGACCCCGGCGCGCGCGGCGATTTCGGGGATGGTGAGGAATACCGCCTCGCCCTCGTGCGCCAGCACATAATCGATCACCTTGCGCTGGGCTGGCGTGAGTACGGCAGCCCCATTTTGTAGAATGCGATCCAAGGCCATGATGAAAAGAAAATTACATTAATTAATAAAGCGTAATTTTTTTTACATCCCTTCCTCTCAACCAGTCAAGTCTTTTCTTTACGCCTGGCCGCTCCGGAAGAAATGCCTGCCGCCGCGCCGTAACCTGCGCACCTGGCATCCCGGGCGAGGCTTTGCTATGAAGAGACGCATCCGAACTTCCGGATCGGCTCTTCACACCCGGCGCTCGATTTGCCGAGCGCATCGCAGGAGGGATCATGCGCACGGTTCTGTGGCTTTCGATCTGCTGCCTGGCCGTCACGGCTTGGACGGGGGGCGATGCTGCGGCCCAGTTCGCCAAGGCCGAAGAAGCGATCAAGTACCGCCAGGCGGTGATGTCCGTCCTGGGGACTCACTTCACGCGGCTGGGGGCCATGGTGCGGGGCGAGACGCCCTTCGCCCGGGAGGCCTTCGAGGAGAACGCCGCCCTGGTCGCGACCCTGCTCAAGCTTCCCTGGGAGGCCTTCCAGGTGGCGGGCAGCGACAAGGGAAGCTCGCTGCGGCCCGAAGCCCTGAGCAAGAAGGAGGATTTCCTGAAGCTGGCGCGGGCAAACCAGGACGAGGTCGCCAAGCTCCTCGCGGCGGCGAAAACGGGCGACCTGAACGCCATCCGGCCCGCCTTCGGCGCCGCCGGCGCGAGCTGCAAGGCCTGCCACGACAGCTACCGCAGGAAGTAGTCGGCGGAGGGGGCGGGCTAGCGCACGAGAAGCCAGACCGCGCCGCAGGAAACGAGCGCGAGGAGGAGGGCGAGCACCCCGGAGGCGCGGCGCATCGGGGGCGGCGGCCCGCCGCGCCAGCGCTTTTTCCCCGTGATCATGGGGAGGATGAGGTTTTCGCGCTTGTAGAGCAGGTAAAACAGGACCGCCGCGATGTGCACGCCGGCTATTGCCGAGAGGATCCAGCGGTTGAGCAGGTGGATCCGCGTCAGGCGGTCGCTTGCGGCCTTGCTGACCCAAGGGTAGAGCGGGCCGGTGAAAAAGATGTCGTCGTTGGCGAAGAGCCCGGTTCCGGCCTGTATGAAGAGCAGGGTGAGCAGGGCCAGCACCGACCACCCCCCGAGCGGGTTGTGCCCGGGGTGGGGCGGGCCGGGGCGAACGAAGAGGGTGCGCGCGTAGCGCCAAACCGTGCGGGGCCCGGCGACGAACGAAGAAAAGCACGAGGGCGTGCTGCCCCAAAAGCCCCAGGCGACCCGGAAGAGGACGAGGGCGAGGATCGCCTCTCCCGCGCGACGGTGAGTCTCCATGGCGTTGCCGCCGAGATTGCCCGTGAGGTAGGCCAGCACCACGAGGCCGACCAGGATCCAGTGGAAGAGCCGCGTGGGGAGGTCCCAGACGAAGAGCGACCGCGGCCGGGGGAGGTGGGGTCTGCGTCGTGCCATGGAAGAACTCCTCGTTCGCCGGGCCGCGGGCTGCGGCCCGCGTGGCGGGGGGAAGGTCGCTCTCTATCGTTTCTTCGCCCCGGGGACAAGCGCCGGTCCGAGGAAACCGCCGGAGGAAGCATGCCGCATTCGTCTTGCGCGCCGACGAGCCGCTCCTACCCCGGGATCGAGGCCGCCCTCGCCCGGATCGCCACGCACCCGGAAACGGCCCGCGACCCGGAAGCCCTCGCCCGCAAGCTCGGCCTGAGCCCATCCGAACTGGAGGCCGCGGTCCGGAACTGGAGCGGGGGGTCCCCCGAGCGGTTCTTTTCCCTGTTCACCCCCGGGGGGCTTGCGCGGCGGCGGGTCGCCCCCGCGGGACCGCGGGCTCAGGGGAAGGCGGCCAACGCCCGCTGGCCCGCCGTGCGTCTCGTGGTCGTCGAGCAGGCGCCGCCGGGGGAGCCCCTGCGGCATGGGGTCCATGAAACCCCCTTCGGCGGCTGCCTGGTCGGGGTCCTCGGGGAGGCGGTCTGCTGGCTTTCCTTCCGCGAGAGGAGCGAACTCAACCGCGCCCGGCGGGAGCTCCTCGATTTCTGGCAGGGGGTCCCGGCGCTCGCCGATGAAGAGACCACGGCCCGCTGGATCCCCGCGATTTTCGATTTTTTCCGGGGCCGACCCGGTCCGGAGATCCCCGTCGCCGTGCGCGGGACCCCCTTTCAGATCGCGGTCTGGAAGGCGCTCCTCACCCTCCCCCCGGGGGCGGTGTGCACCTACGGGGCGCTCGCCCGGGCCGCGGGCCGGCCCGGGGCCGCCCGCGCCGTCGGAAACGCGGTCGCGGCGAACCCCGTCTCCTTCCTCATCCCCTGCCACCGCGTCGTCCCCGAGGGCGGCGGCTTCGGAAACTACGGTGGGGGCCGCTTGCGCAAGCGCGCCCTGCTCGCCTGGGAGGCGGCGCGCTTTCCGGCGCCCTGAAACCGAGATCGTTCCTCAGGAGAGGGCGTGCAGCTCCTCCTGCAGGATGTCGAGGGCGCGATCGATCAGCCCCCGGTCGGCCTGGGTACCCATGTGCCCCAGGCGGAAGACCTTCCCGGCCAGAGGCCCGTAACTTCCGCCGACCACGAGGCCGCGCCGCCGGAGGCGGCGGTCCCACTCCGGCCAGGCGATGGTTTCCGGCACGCGCACGGCGGTCACGGTGGGCGAGGGCACGGCCCCCGGGGCGGGAAAGAGCGCGAATCCCGCCTGCGCGAGCCGTTCGCGGCAGTGCGCGGCGATTGCCGCATGGCGCGCAAAGCAGGCCTCGAGCCCCTCGGCGAGGACGGCCCCGGCCGCCGCGTTCAGGCCGGCTGTCGCCTGCCAGCAGGGCGTGTAGGGAAAGAAGCGGCGCGCGAGGGCCTCCCGGAAGGGAAGCAGCGCGTCGTAGCCCGCATAGTTCGCCTGCGCCGCCGCCTCCCAGGCGGCCTCGCTCACCGAGAGAAAGCAGGTGTCGGGGAGGGCGGCGAGGCATTTCTGGGAGCCGCCCAGGCAGAGGTCGATGTGCCAGGCGTCCGGGAGCACCGGGGCGCCGGCGACGCTCGAGACGGCGTCGACGTAAAAGAGCGGAACCCCCGCCTCGTGTTTCAGCCGGCCGAGATCCGCCAAGGGGTTGAGCGTGCCGGAGGGGGTTTCGCAGTGGACCGCGGTGATCATCTTGGGCCGGAACTCCTCGATCGCCCGTGCGACCTCCGCGAGATCCCCGATCGTTCGGTCGTACGCCAACCCCACCGTGCGCACCTCCGCACCGGCCGCCGCGGCCATCTCCCCGATCCCGTAGCCGTAGACCCCCGTCGCCACCGCGAGCACCCGGTCCCCCGGGGAAAGGACGCTCTTCAGGGCGCCCCAGAGCGCCATCATCCCTTCGCCCTGAAAGACGACGACCGACGAGCGGGTCTGGAGGATGCGCTGCAGGCGGGCGGTCGTCTCGGCGTAGAGGGCGAAGAACTCTTCCTCGAGGTCGGCCGAGCCGAAGTCCCGGCCGTAGGCCGCGAGCACCTCCGGCCGGACGCGCACCGGGCCGGGGACCAAGGGGAGGGGATAGGTTTCCATGGGGCCTCCTGGAAAACCGCAGGGGTTCAGAAGAGGTGGGCCACGTCGCGGACGATCTCCTTCACCCGGGCCTCGACCTTCTCCAGCACCTCGGGGGATACCCCCAGGAGCCGGGCGGAGACAATGGCCGCGGGGTCCTCGGCCCCGGGGTCGAAGAAACTGTACCCCATGCGCCGCGTCAGCCGGTTGGCAAGGTGCACGGCGAGGATCGCCGGGTGGGTGTCGGCGGTGAGCTCGTCCTTCTCGTGCAGGGCGATGCCGCGCGCGAACTCCTCGCCGAAGCCCCAGCGCTTGACCAGCATCACCCCCACGCTCGGGTGGGCGTCCTGGATGGCGGTCAGGATCGTCTCCGGGCTCACCGCCGCGCTCTCGGGCAGATCGGCGAAGGCCCGCAAAAGCACGACCTTGCCCACGTCGTGGGTGAGGCCCATGAGGAAGATGCCTTCGGGGTCCTCGAGGAGCAGGCTCTGGGCGACGAGTTTCGCCGCATAGGCGCTCGCCAGCGCATGCACCCACAGCTTGTCCATGAGCACGCGGTGCAGGGGGTGCCGGGCCTCGTAGAGGCTCTTGTTGGCGATCGCCACGACGATGCTCAGCGTCTCCTTGAACCCCAGCCGCGGGATGGCCGCCTGTACGCTCTTCACCTCGCCGTAGCCCTTGTAGATCGGGCTGCGCGCGACCGCGATCAGTCGAAGCGACAGGACGGGATCCTTTTCGAGGACGTCGGCCAGGTCCTTGACCGAGGAGTCCTGGCGCTTGATCACGTTGCGCAGCTCGAAGACGACCTGGGGCATGGCCGGGGGGACGAGCTTGCCCGAGCTGAATTTCTGCAGGATGCCGGCGAAGCTCTGCCGGATGAAAGAGGCTTCCTTGCGGGCGAGGAAATCGCCGGCCGGGGGGTCGCCGGACTCGAGGAACCGGGCGAAGGGCTCGACGAGCCCGGGGTCGAGTTCGCTGCCGGCGAGCTCCCGCAGGCGCGCAAGCGCCGCCCCCCGCTCCAGGCCCCCCGGACCGGCCGCGAGGCGGTCCCAGCAATCGACCAGCCGCAGGATCCGGGCTTCTAGCGGGATCGCCTCCCCGGCCTTGCGGTCGGGGTAGCCCGAGCCGTCGAAGCGCTCGTGGTGGTGGCGGATGGCGGGAAGAAGCGGGGCGAAGCCCTGGAAATTGGAGAGGGCCTGCACGGCGGCGACGGGATGGCGCCGCACCCGCGTCTCGTCCGCGGCGGGGTCGGGCGCCGTCTCCTCGGGCGGCGAGGCGATGTGGCCGACGTCGTGCAGCAGCCCCGCGAGATAGAGCCGGTAGGGCCCCGTCTCCTCGAGCAGCCGGGCGCTTTCCGCAAATTGCGCGGCGAGGTTCGCCACCCGCTCGCAGTGCTCGCGCCGCCGGGGGCTGACCTCCCCCAGCAGGCTCACGATGACCTGGGCGATCTCGTTCAGGCGCTGCAGCCCTTCTTCCAAGTCGGCGGGTTTCAGGGGGCGAAGCGTCATCCGGACTCCTTCGTCTTCGGGGGTTCGGGCTCAGGGGGATGGGCGCGGGCGGCTAGAACAAGGGGGCCAGATCCTTCATCAGGGCGGCCGTCTCTTCGGCCAGGCGGCGGCACTGCTCGGGGCCGATGCCCAACAGCCGGGCGGAGCGGATCTCCTCGAGGTTCGGGGCCTCGCCCTCGAGCAGGCTGTAGCCGATCGTGCGCGTGAGGAAGTTCGAAAGGTTCACGACGAGGGCTTCGCGGGAGACGGCGGGGTCGAACTCGGTTTTTTCGTGGAGCGCGGCCGCGCGCAGGAAGGCCTCGTCGAACCCCCAGCGTTTGAGCAGAAGTTGGCTGATCCCCAGGTGCGCCTCCTGAACGGCGGTGAGCACGAGCTTCAGATCGACGGTCTTCACGGCCTCCTCCTCGGAGAAGGCCCTGAGCAGGAAGGTCTTGCCGATGTCGTGGGTCAGGCCGAGGAGAAAGAGGACGTCGGGGTCGGCCAGGCCGAGATGCAGGGCGATTTTCTTGGCGCCGTAGGCGGCGGCGAGCGCGTGCGCCCAGAGCTTTTCCATGAGGGCGCGGTAGTGGGGGCTGGGGGTCTCGTAGAGGCTCTTGTTGGCGATGGCGACGACGAGGTTCATCGTCTCCTTGAGCCCCAGCCGCGGGATGGCCTGGCGCACGGAGCGGATGTCCCTCATGCCGCGGTAGGCCGGGCTGTTGGCGATCGACACCAGACGCAGGGCGATCACGGGCTCCTTCTCCACGGCCGCCGCGAGGTCGTCGGCCGTGGGGTTGGGCCGCTCGATGATCTGCTGCAGCTCCTGCACGATGCGCGGCATCACCGGAAGCGCGATCCGGCCCGCGGCGAACTTCTGGAGAATGCGGGTGAAGACCTCCTTCAGGTTGACGCTTTCGGTCCGGCGGCCCCGGATGTATTCCTCGGGCTTGCCCGGGGCGGATTCGATGTACTGGGCGAAGGAATCGACCAGGCGGCCGTCGAAGCGGCGGCCGGAGAGCTCGATGATCCGCTCGAGAGCGGCCTGCGGTTCGATGCCCTGCCGCGGAAAGGGCGGCGAGGTGAGGCCGTCGAAGCAGTCGAAGAGCGCGATCAGGCGGGCGCCCAAGGGGATCTCCTCCCCCTTGAGGCCGGCGGGCACCCCGCTGCCGTCCCAGTGCTCGTGGTGGTGGCGGATGGCGGGCAGGGCGCGGGAGAGCGCGCTCATGCCGGCGAGGAGCTTTTCGGCAAGCAGCGGGTGCTGGCGCAGGGTGGCGGCGTCGGCCCCTTCCTCGGCCGCCTCGAGGAGCTCGGGCGGCCCGAAGGCCAGCCCGAAGTCATGGAGCAGGGCCGCAAAATAGACGCTGTCGATCTCCTTGGCCGGCAGGAGGTTGAAGCGGCTGCAGAAGTGGGCGACCCCGTTGGCCACGCGCTCGCAATGCTGCCGCAGCGACCAGTTTTTCTCCTCGACCACCGCGAGCAGGGTGTCGACGCACTCGATCAGGAAATCGCGGGGGTCGCCTGCGGTGCGGGCCATCCTGAGATCACCGGTCCGGGTGGGGTGGGGAATCCGCCATAAAATGTATCGTACTACAGAATCCGCGGGGTTGCAAAACCGGGCCGTTCCCCCGGGTTTGACACGACGCACCCTTTTTCCCTATGATCGCCGAACGGGCCGGCGGCGGGGCCGGAGGAGCGCGGCCGCTTTCCGGGAGAGCCCGAGCCCGGCCCGCTCGCCGCTCGTTTGCTCTCGTCGGCGCCCGCCGTTTCCGGCCGGGGTTCTTCCCTCCCGCAGCGCATTCGCGAAGGAGCGAGCCGCCATGTCCTCTGCGCCCATCGCCCTGAACCTCGATTACATCGAAGAGGAGTACCGCCGCTGGAAATCGGACCCCGCGGCCGTTGCCGCGGACTGGCGCTTCTTCTTCGAGGGCTTCGAGCTCGGGCGATCCGGCGACCGGCTCCCCCTTTCCCCGGAGGCGGGCGCCGGGCTGAAACAGGGCCGCGTCCAGGAGCTCATCACCCGCTACCGCACCCTGGGCCACCTCCTCGCCTGCCTCGATCCCCTCGAGGCCTGCCCCACCGAGCATCCCCTGCTTCGCCCGGAGGCGGTGGGGCTGCTTCCCGAGGACCTCGATTCCGCCTTCGTCGTCCCGGAGGGGCCCGAACACGTGCGCGCCCCGCTGCGGGACATCCTGCGGGGATTCCGCGAGACGTACTGCCGCGCCGTGGGGGTGGAGTTCATGCACCTCCCGGACCCCGAGGAAAGGCGCTGGCTCATCGAGCGCATGGAGCCGGTGCGCAACGCCCCGCGCTTTCCCGCCGCGCTGCGGCGCCGCATCCTCGAGAAGCTGATCCAGAGCACGGTCTTCGAGCACGTGCTCAACACGAAATACGTGGGCATCACGCGGTTTTCCCTCGAGGGCGGCGACGTCCTGATCCCGGCCCTCGATGCCCTCTTCGAACGGGCCGTCGAGCTCGGCTGCCGCGAGATCCTCCTCGGCATGGCCCATCGCGGCCGGCTCAACGTCCAGGCGAACGTTCTGGGCAAGCCCTTCGCCGACATCTTCGGCGAATTCGAGAACTGCTACGACCCCGAGATGCTCGTCGGTGCAGGCGACGTGAAGTACCACAACGGCTACTTCGGGGACATCGTCACCGCCTCCGGCCGGCCGTTGCGGGTGGTGCTCCTCAACAACCCGAGCCACCTGGAGGCCGTCGACCCCGTGGTCGAGGGGCTCGCGCGGGCGAGGCAGGAGGCCCTGGGCGAGGGGGGCACGGCCCAGGTGCTGCCGCTGCTCGTTCACGGCGATGCGGCCTTCAGCGGCCAGGGGATCGTGGCCGAAACGCTCAACCTCTCCCGGCTCGCCGGCTACGGGACGGGAGGGACCGTCCACATCGTCCTCAACAACCAGATCGGCTACACGACCCCTCCCGAGCACGCCCGCTCCTCGCGCTACGCCACCGACGTCGCCAAGATGCTTGCGGTCCCGATCTTCCACGTCCACGGCGAACACCCCGAGGCCGCCGTGCACGCGGTGCGGCTCGCCGCGGAGTACCGCTGGGCGTTCGGCAAGGACGTGGTCGTGGATCTGGTCTGCTACCGCCGTTACGGCCACAACGAGGGGGATGAGCCCTACTTCACCCAGCCGCTTCTCTACGAGCGCATCCGCCACCGAAGGCCGCTTGACCGGATCTACGCCGAAACCCTCGTCGAGGAGTCCGTCATCGACCCCGAGGAGCCCGCACGGATCGCCGAGGCGATGCGCAGCCGGCTCGAGGCCGAATGGCAGGCCGTTCACGGCAGCGTCTGCGTTTTCCCCGAGCCGCGGTTCTACGAGGCCTGGGAGGCCTACAGCGGGGCCTACTCCCCGGTCAGCCTCCCGACCGGGGTTCCGGCCGAGACCCTGCGAAGTCTCGCCGACCGCCTGAGCCGCCCCCCCGAGGGCTTCCGGTTGCACCCGAAGCTCGCCAAGATTCTCGAGCGTCGGCAGGCCGCGGTCGCCTCCGGCGAAGGGATCGACTGGGCGAACGCCGAGGCCCTCGCCTGGGCGAGCCTGCTGGCCGAGGGCCACCCCGTGCGCCTGAGCGGGCAGGACAGCGGCCGGGGGACCTTCAGCCAGCGGCATGCGGTCTGGGTCGACTCGGGCACCGGGGAGCGCCACGTGCCGTTGAACGCCCTGGGCGGCGGCCAGGCCCCCTGTTCCGTCCACGACAGCCCGCTTTCCGAGGCCGCCGTGCTCGGCTTCGAATACGGCTACTCGCTCGGCCGCCCCGAGGGCCTGACCCTGTGGGAGGCGCAGTTCGGGGATTTCGTCAACAACGCCCAGTCCGTGATCGACCTCTTCATCGCCAGCGGCGAGGCCAAGTGGCGGCGCCTGAGCGGCCTGACCCTGCTGTTGCCCCACGGGCTCGAGGGACTCGGCCCCGAGCACTCGAGCGCCCGGGTCGAGCGCTTCCTGCAGCTTTGCGCCGACGAGAACTGGATCGTCTGCCAGCCGACGACGCCGGCGCAGTATTTCCATCTGCTTCGTCGGCAGGTGAAGGCCGGGTTCCGCAAGCCCCTCGTCGTCCTCACGCCCAAGAGCCTGCTCCGGCACTCGGAGGCGGTCTCCCGGCTGGAGGAGCTTGCCCGGGGGTCGTTCCGCGGCGCCCTCGAGGACGACGCGGCCGACCCGGGGGCGGAGACGCTGCTCTTCTGCAGCGGCAAAATCTTCTACGAGCTCCTCGCCCGGCGGCGGCAGGAGAAGCGGGGCGATCTCGCCCTCATCCGCCTCGAGCAGCTCTACCCCTTTCCGCAGAATCCCTTGCGGCTTGCGTTGACCCGGTTCCGCAAGGCCCGGCGCTGGGTCTGGGTCCAGGAGGAGCCCGAAAACATGGGCGCCTGGAGCTTCATCCGTCCCCGGCTCGAGTCCCTTCTCGGAAAGCCGCTGGCCTATGTCGGCCGCAAGGCCTCGGCCACGCCGGCGACGGGCTTTCCCGCCGTTTTCCGTCGCGAACAGGCCGAGATTCTCGAGCGGGCCTTTGCGGCGGACGATTCCGCCCGCTGAGAGCGGTCTCCCGGAGGTGCGTGCCCATGGCGATCGAGATCCGCGTTCCCCACGTCGGCGAATCGGTCACCGAGGCCCTGCTCGCGCAGTGGCTGAAGCGGGACGGCGATCTCGTCCGCAAGGACGAGGTGCTGCTGGTTCTCGAAACCGACAAGGTGACCCTCGAGGTCACGGCCCAAGCCGCGGGGAGGCTCTCCATCCTCGTCCCCGCGGGGTCGAACGTCAAAATCGGGGAAGTCGTCGGCAGGATCGAGGAGACCGAGACCGTGGCGGTCAAACGGGATGCCCCGCCGCCGGCCGGCGGCCCTGACGCCGCGGGACCCGCGCGCCCGGAAGCCCCCGGGACAACGCCCGCCCCTCCGCCGCCCGCGGCCGC